>ENA-OQDT01000706-OQDT01000706.1-human-gut-metagenome-genome-assembly--contig:-NODE-706-length-21454-cov-6.026914_pt1 | contig 21454 bp, 18 predicted proteins | sample MGYA00242786_ERZ504617 | MGnify/ENA primary metagenome ERZ504617 (study PRJEB26092, sample SAMD00036337) | human gut metagenome | host: Homo sapiens | study: EMG produced TPA metagenomics assembly of...
ATCGGCTTCATCCTCTCCAACCAGCGCACCAAGGAGACACGTTTTTACTCCGTGGCCGGCGCCGAGGAGTACTCCGCCATGGATTCGGCACGGGGGCAGGTGCAGCAGATGAACTACACCGCCACCTTCCCTCTGCTGCTGAACATCGCAGATCAGCCCAGCTACTTCATGGCGCTGAAGGACGCCGCCGGTCTGGTGAAGATGTACGCCATGGTCAACGTCAGCCAGTACCAGATCGTGGCCACCGGCGGCAGCGTGGCGGAATGCGAGAGCAACTATCGCCAGATGCTGGCCCGGTATAACCTCATTGACCCGGCGGATACGGAGCCCTCCGCTTCGGATCAGGGGGAGGTCACCGGCGTCATCGCTGACCTCCGCAGCGCCGTTATGGATGGCAACACCTGGTACTACCTCCAGCTCTCCGACGGCACGGTGTACTACACCATCTCCGCCGCCGAGGCTCCGGAGGCCGTGATCCTCAACGTGGGCGACACGGTGACGGTGAAGTATGCCGAGGGCGAGGGCAGCATCCTGCAGGCTTACAGCGTGGCCAAGGCCGTCCCGGCGGCGTAAAGCAGACACAGAAAAACGGCGTGACCTTGACGGTCACGCCGTTTTTTGTTCCAATGGGAGGCAGGTCTTGCTGCCTGTCCTATGCAGCCTTGACGCTCCAAGGCTTTGGAAGCAGTCTCTTCGTAAGCTCAGCGCTTGCTGAACTGAGGTGCGCGACGGGCTGCTTTGAGGCCGTACTGAAATTCTTTGATTGCCATTTTCCCTTGATATTCTGGGCTTTTTTGCCCTTTCGGTTCTCGGTTGTCCTATTCCTTAACCACAAAAATAGGTGCTTTTTACTCCTCCGTTTCAAGCTCCAGTCTCTGAAGAATGTCTCTCACAATACCATCATCCTCAAGCAGAGTAATTCCAAAACACTTTTTCCCAGCATCTTTTAAGGAAGCTCCTATATGGTAGGCATTTTTCTTATCCAGGATTAAAAAGCGATCATGAAACACTTTCGTGTACCGCACTTCCAGCGAAGGATACTGGCTATTGAAATTATCAACATCTCCTTGCGATAATTTGGTTCTTTTCAATGTGTACATTACAACAGATACATTCTCATTCTTTTTTGCGAGAAGATTCAGCGTTCCTACATCCACATAGCCATCAATTAAAACGATTTCCTTTTCAGCTTTTTGAATCAGATTAACAATCAGGCTAAAGGCATCATATATCTGGCCGTCAAAAAACACTTTCTGCTTTGATTCCTCATGGTCAGATATATATTCAAATATCTGATCTAATTTTTCATCCGTTTGCTTTTGATATTCCAGTTGTTTTAATTCAACATTACTGATGCGTTCAAAAAGCAGGGCATTATTTGCAATAAATCTCCTCATTTCCACAAATGCGCGCATAATACCAATGCTTACCTTAATCGCTACTTCGCTATGTAGCACACTCGCCAACATAGAGATTCCCTGCTCTGTAAATACATAAGGAAGTGTCCTACGGCCACCATAATTATTTTCGTCCTGCGCAAAACTTGAAATGCCAGTTTGGCATCTCAAGTTTTGATATTCCTCTTTCGTGAGCTGAAAACGAAAATCTTCTGGAAATCTACTAATATTTCTTTTTACCGCTCTATTCAGTGCCCCTGTCTCAACCTGATAAAGAACGGCAAGATCACTATCCAGCATGACCTGCTTGTCTCTAATAACATAAATCATTTTCTCAATCGACGGTTGAACGATTTCAACTAAATCATTTGTAATATCATCCGTCTTTTTTGCTTCTGGTGTAATTTCTGCCATAAATTCTCCCTATAACAACTTGAGATGCCAAACTGGCATTTCAAGTTTGGTAATTTATTATCTATCCTTTGCCAATGCTCGATTTACCACATCAAATAACTCTTCAGGTTTATTGTACTTTACCCTTGCATAGATGTCCATAGTTGTTTTGCTATTTTCATGTCCGGCAAGGTACTGAACCGTCTTAGGGTCCACCCCTGCATAGAGAAGATTGGTAATGTAAGTGTGCCGCAGCTGATGTGGTGTCACATCAAAATCTATCGTATATCTGATTTTGGGTTGATTCTTCTGTGTCATGCCCAGCGTTGGAGTAACCGTATATTTGATACTCTCCCCATTTACATACTTATAGTAGTTCCGGGGCTTAGTGGACCGGACAACTACATACTGCCATACCCTCTGAAACTGTGAATATGCAAGCGGCTCTCCTTTGCTGTCAGCAATCACATAATCTGATATGGAATTTTCTTTCGCTTCTCTCAGACAATCTACCAAACACTTCGGTATTGGAATATCCCTTTTTGCTGCCGGAGTCTTTAGCACCGTAGAAACCACAGGCCTGTTATGCTCTGATCTCCATGCTCTCCGCACCGATATATACGGAGTAGGTGCGTCCAGGAATACACAGTCCCATTGCAGTCCAAGTGCCTCCTCCCGGCGAAGCCCGGAATACAAGCAAATCATAATGAACAGATAAGGCGGCAGCCCCTTCACTGTATCCAACAGCACCTCAACCTGCTGGTCGGTTAATGCATCCTTTTTCTTCGTAGGCTTTCCGCCCTTTGCAGATATTCCTACACAAGGGTTATAGCTAATCAGCTCACTGCGCTCTGCCGAGTAAAAAATACATTTGATAAGCATATTTACCGTATTGTATAAGCCCTCCGATTTTTTTGTCAGCGGCACAAGTGCCAGACGAATATCGTCTGCGGTCACTTCCTCCATATACATATCACCCAAAGGCTTAATGATATAATTCCTCATGTCAGAAGTATAGCCCTTCATCGTAGCTGAAGACACCTTTGCTGATTGCATCAACAGCCATTTCTCACAATACTCAGCAACCGTCGGATGCTTCCGCCGGAAAATAATCTCCTCAACCTGCTTCTTTGCTGCCAGCTGCTTTTCATACAGTTCTTCACAGGTGGCCGCATACAAGCTGACCTGCTTGCCATCCGCATCCAAAATTCGAGTTCGATAATATAAGGTTCCCTTTCTCGTAACGGTTCCGTACTGCGGAACACTCCTATTTTTCTTTGCCATATTGATTTCCTTTCTTGATAATGAACGTTTACAACTTACACCCCCGTTTTATCAGAAAGCATGAATTTAATCAAAGATACGGATTCGGAAAACAAAGAGCGAGACATCCTTGCCTCGCTCTTACTGCTTATGATATTCCATTACTTCTGTGCTTTAGGATCGAACACCATCCCACTGAGCAAATGCACCGCCCATACTTTTAACCAGCTCGTCCGGTCGGTTGTATTTGACCTTGGCATAGATGTCCATTGTAATCTTGCTGCTCTCATGGCCTGCCAGATATTGAACTGTTTTTGGGTCTACCGACGAATGGATCAGGTTCGTGATATATGTGTGCCGAAGTTGATGGGGTGTTACCTCAAAGTCCAGACTGTAAACTACTTTCCCATTATGAGCGGCCTTTTCTCCCAAAACAGGTGTGACCGTATGCCTGACCCTTTTTCCATCTTCATACCGGTAATAACTCCGCTCCTTGACTGTTCTGGTAACGATGTACTGCCAGAGCCGCTTGAACTGTGTGTAGGACAGTGGATCGCCATCCCGGTTTGGAACAACATACTCCGAAGTAGAATTTGCCTTTGCTTCTTTCAGGCAGTCTGCCAAGCAGATGGGGAGAGGAATATTTCTCTCCGCTGCCTTTGTTTTCAATTCATCAAGAATGACCGGCCGGTTGCTTTCTGTGTGCCATGCCCTTCGTACTGTTAGGTATGGGGTATCCGTATCCAGATATACTGAATCCCATTGCAGAGCAAGGATTTCTTCTCTCCGCAATCCTGCATACAGACCAAGCATCACAAATACATACGGTGGAAGTCCTTGAATGGCATCCAGCAAGCGGGCTGCCTGCTCATCTGTCAGAGCTTCTTTTTCTTTCTGCGGAACTCCTCCGCCTTTTGAGGTCAGATAGACTGTTGGGTTTTTATCAATGACCCTGCTTTCCTTTGCCGCCCGGAAAATAGATTTGTAAAGGACAACTACCGACTTATAAACCGAAGCCGATTTTTGGGAAACAGGAACGAGAGCAATCTGGATGTCATCCAAAGTCACATCTGCCATCCGCATATCTCCTAATTCTTTGATAATGTGCCTTCTGACCTTGGATGTATAGTCGGTCATTGTAGTAGCTCGTACATGAACCGACTGCATCAGTAGCCATTTCTCACAGTATTCTGCAACGGTGGGAGACTTTCGACAAAATGTATCATTATCAATCTGCTCCAACGCATTCAGTTCCTTATCATATAATTCTTCAGGTGTCCTTGCATAAAGGGCCACCAATTTTCCATCTGCATCTTGAACTCTTGTCCTGTAATAGTCAAGACCATTCAGCGTAACTGTACCGTATTGTGGAATCGCTCGTTTTCTCTTTGCCAATTCCGCCACCTCCTAAAAAAGATCTCCAGCGCTGTACCTTTGTTTTATCAGACATCCCTGATTCCATCAAGGATACGGACCGGCTCACGATCTTCCGCGAGGCTTGCGGTAAGTGGTGCTTCTCTCAACAGGCTTTGCCCTGTGCGTGCATTTTGCGATATACTCCTGGAGACCTGCCGTGGTAAAATACACACAGCCATTCTGAACATACTGCACATAAGAGATCAAGCCGTTGTTACGGGCGGCATCCAGCGTTGCTATGCTGATTCCTAAGATTTCAGCAGCTTCTTTTCGTGTAATGAGTTTTTCCATAGACCATATTCCCTCCAATCTGTCAAGGTTATCATCGTGCTTTCAAAATCACATGAATACGCTGGCAGCCGTAACTGCCAGCGCATGGTATCTGATTTTGAATAGAAAACGACCAACAAAGAAAGTAATCGCTTCCTATTTTAATGTGACTCAATTCTCGTCACATTTGCCACGCACCCCTGACGATGGGAACATAGCAGGTCTCCGCTGGCGCAGTTGTCATAACTCCGCAGCGTCGTTTTACTCGTGCGCCGCAGGGTTCCCCCCAAGTCTTTAGGAGGCCGTGAGGAAGTATCTTTAAGCCCCCGTGCAGTCCTCGCGCCGGATCTGCCACCATCCGCTTTGTGAAATCGTAGATCGCTCCGAAACAGCTTTGTTCATCACCTCCCTAGCTGCTCCATCTTCGCGGCGTTCCACACTCGCTCGTACACGGGTTATGTACCTGTTATGCTGTCTATGAAATTGTCAAAGTGCTGTTGAAGGGGGAAAACTTGTCCTTCTTATTAACTCTGACAAAAAGAGCAAAAAACGAGCGCTTCAAACGAAATTTTATCAAAAATATTTTGCCAGCTGCTTCAGACCACGCCGGATGCTGTCACGGACACGGCTTGGGTCTACACCCTCCGCTGCGGCGATCTCACTCACGCGCATCCCCAGGTAATACCGGGCATAGATTCGCTTGGCTTGTTTCTCCGGCAGAGCCATCACAGCGGCATAGATCTGCTCCCGCAGCTGCTTTTCTTCCAGAAGCGTTTCCGGTGTCTGGGGCTTCATCAGGATCGCATTTTCAATGCCATTGTCACAGTCCAGAGAGTAATGCGCTTTATAGCGATACATCCTCCGGTCATAAGCAGCTTCTGCACGCTCAGAGTCTCTGATCGTCTCCAGCACATCTTCTGTTACTTCTACAAAGTGATCGGTTTTATAAACATCGGGATACAGATCCCGGAGATTGACTTTCTTCATTATGTACCTCCATTTCGATTCACGGGCGGTTAACGGGTGAACCGAACGGAGGCGGGGAACGGCAGCGGTAACAAACCGCTCGTCTATCTAAAAAACGGCAAGCAAAAACGCCAGCTCCCCACAAAGGGATACTGGCGCGACAAGAAAACCTATGATTATACTGGTTTACGCAGATTGATAATACCGATATAAAAACATAATGCCCCGGTGGTGGGGCAAGGCTTTTTTTAACTGATGTAACTCATGGGTACTGTGAACCACTAACGCAGACATGACGGCATCCTCCTAAAATGCCGCCCCTGCTGATTGCATGAGGGTCGTCGGGTTTCTGCTTTTCGCAAAAAGAAACGGCGGCTCTGTTTTTTCAAAGCCGCCTCAAAAGCGCATAACAATATAGTCACTGTACGACGGCTTTTTTTCTTTTGCCATCGTGCGGCAACTCTTACTCTTTTTTCTTATCTTAACAGCTAATTCTCACAGAAATGTCACCAACATACTCCATCTGAATAAAATAATAAGCTGGAATCTCACAAATCTACGAAATTTGTCATTTTTAGAAAAGCCGAGAGGGAATAAACCTCCCGGCTTTCATTCAATTCATGCAGCTTTTAATCTGTTCTATCATCTTTGCAAAGACCTTCATGCTTACTCCGATGTCCTCAGCCGTTCCACCACAGTTCCCTTATTAAAGAAGTGGAGAACGATCAGCGGAATGACCGCAGCCAAAAGCAGATAAAGCACGCCGATGACCAGAACGGGAACCAGCGTAATGTTCAGAGTAAAGAACCACATGGAGGGGCCATTCAATGCGCTCTTTAGCACTGTGACTGCCAGGATCGCTGCGACTGCTCCGCCGATAATGTCCGCACCTACGGCATAGTAGATGCCCTCATAGACCATCAGGCGGCGAAGCTGCTTGCCGGTCATACCAATGCTCTGCATGGTGGCAAACTCATGGCGGCGGGTGATGATATTGGTAATAATCATGTTGGTAAAGTTGATCAGTCCCGCAAAGGCCATGATGCAGCCAATCAGACCGCCGATAACCAGAATCATGCTGCGGACCGAATCAAGCTGCTCTTTCAACAACTTGGTGGAAGTATAGGCAACCGAAGTATTTTCGCTCACATAGCTGCTCAAGAATTCTTCCATCTGCGGCTGCAAGGATTCCTCCACATTGAATCCATAAGTCAGCAGCGTGGGAGCGTCATAGATTTCCTTAAATACAGTGTCCGGCAGATATACAAAAGGAGCATCAGCAGCGATGTGCGCCTGGGCGGTGGTACCTGTCGGCGTTTCGGTTTCTGTTCCCACGAGAATCGCTTTTGCAAGGATGGTGCTGGTTTTGACCAGTTCCCCATCCTTGTAGAAGGAAATGCTCTCTCCAACCTGTAACTGATCGGTCAGCGGAGTGTTCCTTGGTTCCTCTGTCAGTTTGTCCATGGGGCAGCCAATAATGACATATTCTCCGGTAGCCATTTTCTGCGTTAGGGTTTCAGCATCTTTTTCGCCTTCAAAAATACGCATATCAGCCCAGAAATTTTCGGAGGCTCCCATCACATTACCAAAATAGCGCCTTTCGGTATCAGAACTTGTGTACAGGCTATATCCCTGATAGCTTTGATTTACGACGCCTTCTTCCTCATGGAACAGCTCTATGCCGCTTAAATCTTCAAACCCATAGTCAACCAACACATTTCTATCGTCTTTTGTATTTCGATAGAGATAGCGTTCATCCTCAACTCCGGGCTGTCCGGCAATCAGATCCACTGCCTGCTGTGAGAGCGTATCTTCATGGTGCTGAACGCTTTCCATTACATTAAATGCGGCGGAGTTATAGACATTAAAATCTGTTCTGGTGACACGGTTTACCCACTTTTCTTCATCAAGGCTTTGCGTCACAATGATGATAGAGTTAAACAGGACGATGCACAGAAGCAGGGAAATAATGATAAACGCTGAACGCCGACGGTTGCGCCCTAAGTTGGAAAAGGCCATACGGGACAGCTTTACCCCATTGGTACGCTTGGCACTTCTCTTTTTATAGACATTCTGCTCGGTGTAGCGGATTGCCTCCAGAGGAGAAATCTTTGCCGCCTTTTTTGCAGGCTTCCGGGTGCTGATAAACACGGTCAGGATTGTAAAGAGGGCGGCAATAACAAAGATCAGAGGCGAGGTCGATACGGATGTACCCACCATAGAGTATTCAAGGTTAATGATCTCTGTCACGATAGGAAGCAGCACCCAGCCGGCAAAGAAACCGGTAATCAGACCGATGGGCAGCCCGATCAGCGTGAGCCAGACCGCCTGACGGTTCACAATGCCCTTGATCTGCCGTGTGGAAGTTCCAATCGTCCGCAGCAGACCGTATTGCCGAACATCCTGCATCACAGAAATATCAAAGATATTGTAGATCAGCAGGTATCCGCACACGACAAACATCAGGATAAATACAACGGCGAACACGATAGACTCTGATGAAGTTAGTCCCTTGGACATTTGGTTTTCAGAGGCGAGAATGAAATTGTCTGCGCCCATATCCTCTGGATTGCCGCCAATGGAGTAAACGAACTCATTCAACTGCTGCTGAACATTTGCTTTATTCTTCAGCACGACATCAGAAAAAGTAACGCCGGACATTTCATGATCTACCGCATAAGTGTTCTGAACCACATCGGGGTTTTCCTTTATAAACTGCTCTGAAACAGTCGCAACGCTCACAGAGTCGTTGCTTGCTTCCCACCAGCCGGAAAGCACCATATCATAATGATAAGTTTTCCCCCGCAGTTCAAATTCCAGCGGAACCTCTGCGCCGATCTCAGGTTCTACACCCAGCGCCTTCAGCGCCAGATCCGTGGTGGCGATCTCATTCGCTTTCTCCGGTGCCGCTCCGTGAGTAGGCACACAGAAGGTCAGCTCCTGCTGCACACTGTCCGCGTAATTGATCTCAATGGAATGGCTGGAAGTATTGCTTGCATAGCCAATGATACGCCGGTGGCCTGCCTGCTCCACAAAATCGCTGTTTACAAGCTGCTCGTACTGTTCCTCCGTCATATATCCTAAAGTGCCATCCGCCTTGCTGCCTTTCTGCATTTGTAGAGAGAGCTGGATGGAGGACGCCATATTGAACGCCAGGGAAGTGATAGAGGTAAATAGGAAAGCAGTAAGGATAATTGCCAACAGTGCAGCCAGATTGCGGACCTTATTCTTCTTAAAATAGCGTTTGGATAGCTTGGTAATCACTTTGGAATTATTGTTGCCAAATAAAATATCATTCATGTTGTTCACCACCTTTGCCTTTATTCATTTACCCGAAGCCGTTCTACGACACTTCGACTGTTAAAGAGCCGGAGTGCGACAACGGGAACGATAAACGCCAGTGCCAGAAAGAGAACCAGCATAACCAATGCAGGGAGCAGGGTCATCTGGAATGTCATCATATTGTATTGTGCGTCTACCAGTACCTTTACCAAGGTTAACCCCAAGAATCCAGATGCAGCTACTCCAACGATTCCAGCCCGAAGCACATAAGAAAGACTTTCCAATATCACCATTTTCCGAAGCTGTTGGTTGGTCATACCGATGCTCTGCATAGTAGCAAACTCATGGCGGCGGGTAATGATGTTGGTCATAACCAGATTGATGAAGTTGATCAGACCAACCAGGGCAAATACTGTACCAATCATTCCACCGATCAGTAGGGTCACATTTTTGATACTGGTTATAGTGGCCCGTAAACTTCTGGTAGATATATACCCAACATCATCCTTTTGTGATAGATAATTTTCCATATCCTGCCGATATTCCTCTTCAACATCAAACAACAGAGCATATAAAGTTGGGTCCTTATAAATTTCTTTGAAATGTTCCTCCGGCATATAGATCAATGGCATACCAACATCTGAAATCATAGTTTTTCCAAATATATTCACACTGACTTCTGTCTTTGTAATAGCCGCTTTGGCTATGATAGGGCATTTCTCTGTTGGCACTCCGTTTTCATAAAACTGAATCGTATCTCCGACTGACAGCCCTGCATACATACTACTGTCAGTGCCGCCTGTTATCTCGCCACGATCATCATATATGGCAACTAAAATGACGCCATTTTCATTCCGCAACTTTTTCTTCAAGATTTCCAGATTTGTTTCTCCCTCTACAATATCCATCTTATCTAGTAAACTTTCAGAGAAACCAAACACATTTCCTAAAGGCAGGTCATCCGGAGTTAAGGCTGTGAAATCTGTCATTTCTCCATTTTGATGCATCCCCAAATTGATATTGTCAGGGAAAGCGTAGCTATACCGATTTGTATTATCTACGGAATACGGAACTCCCCAATCACAGGCAATATGAGCATCTTCATAAGTATTGCGATACAGTTTTGCCTCATGAGTGATTCCAGATCTCTCCTCAATATCAGCTATTATCTGATCTGACAGCCCACTATCGTGTCTCATGAATCCATCGCCAGTTGCACTATCGGGATTATAAACCGCAAAGTCACTTCTGGTCTGTGATTTGATAAAAACATTTTCATCAAAGCTGCCTGTAAAAATAAAAACAGAGTTCAATAAAACAATACTTAAAGTCAGCGATACAACAATGAACACAGTTCGGCGTTTATTTCTGGTTGTATTGGCAGTTGCCATACGGGAAATAACAGAACCGCGGTGAGAAGTTTTTCTTTTTACAGAAAAATGCTCGTGTTCTACATAGCGTACCGCTTCAATAGGAGAAACGCGGGATGCTTTTTTCACAGATTTTCGCGTACTAATAAACACAGTAATGCCGGAAAACAAAATGGAAATGATAACGATGGCAAGGTATGGAAGAGAACCAACCTCAATATTTCTGGCACCGTAATCAAATGCGAATACCTCAATAGCAGCAGGAAGAACGCCCCGCCCAACCAGAAGTCCCACAAGCAGCCCCACTGGTGTTCCGATCAGGAATAGGTACAATGCCTGCCAGTTGACCAAGCACTTGACCTGTTTGGAAGTTGTTCCCACAGTCCGCAGCAGGCCATACTGCCGAATATCGTTGGTAACTGCAATCTCAAACACATTGTAGATCAGCAGATACCCACAGAACATGAACAGAATACCAAATACAATCGTTGCAAGAACAACAAACATATTGCTGTCATCTGAAAAATCCATATATGTACTGACACGCACAAAGTTATCGGCATTCACATCGTCAGGATTGCCACCAATGTTGCGAACCAATTCTCCGACTCGTTCCTTTGCCATTTCAGTATCTTTCATAATGGCATCTGCGGTATATGCTCCGCCACCATTTCGATCTTCGGGAAAAGTATTGAAGATCTCAGAGTATTCAGAGACAAATGCATCTGACACAATGACGAATCCAACTCCGTCTCTGGAGGTATCATAGATACCGGATACCACCATATCAAAATGGTATTCCTGCCCGTCAACCTTAAATTCAACTGGAAGTTTGGCACCCACTTTTTCTTCGATTTCCAAATCCTTTAGTACATTGGCCGTTACTAAAACTTCATTTGCAGCTTTCGGAGCAGAACCTGTGTGTGGGATGATAAAACGAAGTTCCTGCATAGTCGAATCAGCATAATCAATTTCTACCGGAAGACGATTGGTATTGGTCATTCTTTGAACTGGTCTCCAGCATCCGACTGACTCAAACATGGAATCACTTTTTAACTTTTCAAATTGTTCCTCCGTCATAAACTGGATTACGGTATCTGCCTGCGTACCAAGTAGCTTCTTTTGGCTGTATTCCATCGTACCTTTTGCTCCAAGGCCAATCGTCAGCACAGATGTAAAGAGAAAAGTTGTCAAAGCAATCGCAATCACAGCAATCACATTCCGCATTTTGTTGCTGCGAAAACTACGGTTTGCCAGCTTTTTGATAACAGCCTTGTTGTTATTGCCAAATAGAATGTCATTCATAGTCCCGCCCCCTTTACTGCACGATCTTACCATCCTCGATCCGAATGATGCGGTCGGCAAGCTGGGCAATCTCATTATTATGGGTAATCATAACAAGGGTCTGTTTGAATTTATAGCTACTTGTTTTCATAAGACTTAATACATCTACACTCGTTTTACTGTCCAGGTTGCCGGTAGGCTCGTCTGCCAGCACAATCGTTGGACGGGCAGCCAATGCACGAGCGATTGCTACTCTTTGCTGCTGGCCGCCGGAAAGATTGTTGGGCATACTGTTCATTTTATCTTTCAGCCCTAAAAATCCTACTACTTCGTTTAAGAAGTTAGTATCCACTCTGCCTCCGTTCAGCTCCACAGGCAGCACAATGTTTTCAAAGACATTCAGCACCGGCACCAGATTGTAGTTCTGGAAGATGAAGCCGATCTTTCGTCTGCGGAAGATAGTAAGCTGCTCGTCTTTCAATGTAGAGAGGTCGCGCCCATCCACAATGACCTTGCCGGAGGTAGGCACATCCAGTCCGCCGATCATGTTTAGCAGAGTGGATTTTCCGCTACCGGAGGTTCCAACAATCGCTACAAATTCCCCCTGCTCAACAGAGAGGTTCACACCATCCAGGGCCTTTGTGATATTCGGCTTTGTGCCGTAGTATTTTTTCAGTTCAGTCGTTTGCAAAATGCTCATAGAGAACACCATCCTTTCTTTAACTTAGACCCATTGTAACGAACAAACCTCACAGAAATGTCACGAGCCACAAAAAATTTCCGCTAAATTCGGCTCCAAATGTCACAAGTTCGTGACATTTGAAAAACCGGGAGAAAAATCCCCCGGTTTTTCGTGCCCCACAGTCGCATACAACGGCGTAGGAAGTATTCACTTGATATGGCTGTGCCTGTTATTCATTTACCCGAAGCCGCTCTACAACACTTCGATTGTTAAAGAGCCGGAGTGCGACAACTGGAACGATAAATGCCAATGCCAAAAACAGAATCAGCATAATCAGCGCAGGCAGCAAGGTTATCTGGAATGTCATCATCATACTGGTAGGACCATTTTCTACAAATGCTCTTAGCAATGTCATGCCAAGTGTCGCCGCAACTAGTGTGCCGACAATCCCAGCCAGCAGCACATAAGAGAAGCTTTCCGAAATCATCATTTTTCGGAGCTGCCGGTTCGTCATACCAATGCTTTGCATGGTGGCAAACTCATGACGGCGGGTAACGATATTGGTCATAACCAGATTGATGAAGTTGATCAGGCCCACCAAAGCAAATACAGCACCTATCATTCCGCCAACCAGCAGGACAACATTTTTCATGCCTAAAACATCAGCTTTCAGCGTTGAAATAGAGTTATAGGAAACATCGGTGTCCCGCATCAGATAGTTCTCCATATCCTGCTGATACTGTTCCTCTACATCAAAGAGGAAACCATACAAGGTAGGAGTTTCATAAATTTCTTTGAACTTATTTTCTGACATATAGATCTTTGGTCCACCAACATCTGTTGCAATATTATCGCCACCGCCAGTCAAGGTCATTTCATTGCTCGTAACAGCAGCCTTTGCAATCACTGTAAACGCCTCGGTTGGAACTCCATTTTCATAAAATTGAATAGTGTCTCCAACCGACAGTCCAAAATAATAGACATTATCCGCACCACCGCTTAAGTTTCCCTTATCGTTATAGTGGCTTACTAAAATTACATTGTTGCCATTCCAGAGTTTTTCTTTCAGGACAGACACATCGCGTTCGCCCTCAATAATGTCCATCTTGTTCAGGAGATTTTCAGAGAAGCCATACACATTTCCAAGCGGAAGGTTATCCGCAGTCAACGCAGCATAATCCCCTCCATACTCAATCCAGCCGAGATTTAATGAATCAGGAAGTACATAGGCATATTTATCCCTATTATCAATCGAGAAAGAAGACCCCCAATCACAGGCAATATGATCATCCTCAAAAGTGTTACGGTATAGGCGGACTTCGTTCATTACACCTGGCTGCTGTTCAATTTCCTCTACCGATTTTTCTGAAACAGTACAGCTGTGTCCAAATTCATCTCCCCATGCGGCTTGAATGTCCGGGTTGTAAACCGCAAAGTCACTTTTGGTATGGGTTTTGATATAAACATCTTCATCAAAGCTGCCGCTGAAGATAAATACCGAGTTCAGAAGGACGATGCTCAAAGTCAGGGAAATCACAATAAAGACTGTCCGACGCTTATTGCGTTGCAGGTTGGCTTTCGCCATGCGAGGAATAACTGCTCCGGTATTTGTCTTTTTTCGCTTTATGGAAATAGTGTCTTGCTCTACATAGCGGATAGCCTCGATAGGTGACACACGGGAGGCTTTCTTCACCGACTTTCTGGTACTGATATAAACCGTAAGTCCTGAGAATAGGATCGCACCTACGATAATACCCAAATATGGAAGTGTGCTGACCTCAATGTTTTTACCACTATAATCGGCAGCAAACATCTGGAGTGCCGCAGGCAGAATACTGCGTCCGAGCAGGATGCCAAAAAGCAGGCCAAATGGTGTTCCAATCAGGAACAGGTACAGCGCCTGCCGGTTGACCAAACGCTTGATCTGCTGGGAAGTAGTCCCCACCGTCCGTAGCAGGCCATACTGCCGAATATCGTTGGTAACTGCAATCTCGAATACATTGTAGATCAGCAGATACCCACAGAACATGAATAGGACGCCAAATACACCTGCTACCAGCCACATGATAGAGCCGCCGCTGTTGTTGGAGAGGATAGTGTTGGGGGCTATACGGATATAATTCTCAGCACTTCTATCGTCTGGATTGCCGCCAATGCTGCGAACAAACTCCGAGATGCGCTCCTTTACCATGGAGCTATCCCGCATAATCACATCAGCATCATAAATGCCACATCCCTCACGCCCTTGGGCAATTTCGCTCATCATCTCTGGATTTTCTTCCATGAAGGCTTTGGAAACAATGACTGATTCCGATTTTTCATTTGGTGTATCGTAAATACCTGATACGACCATATCAAAATGATACATCTGGCCGCTTTGACGATTCTTAAATTCGATAGGAATTTCTGCCCCGATTTTTTCTTCGATGTTCAGATCCTTCAGTATATTGGCAGAAACCAAAACCTCATTTGCTTTTTGGGGCGCAGAACCTGTGCGCGGTGTCTGCATCCGAAGCTCCAACTGAGACTGATCGGCGTAATCAATTTCCGCAAATATTCGGTTGGTGTTGGTCATGATCTCAATGGGCACCCAACAGCCCACCTTTTCAAACATGGAGTTTTCTTTTAACTGCTGGAATTGTTCTTCGGAAAGACCCTGTACCAGCGCATCCGCACCAGTGCCGATCATCTTTGCCATGTTGTATTCCAGCGTTCCCTTGGCTCCCATACCAATGGTCAGGACTGCCGTAAAGAGAAAGGTTGTCAGGGCAATCGCAATGACCGCAATTACATTCCGCATTTTGTTGCTGCGGAAGCTGCGGTTCGCCAGCTTTTTGATGACAGCCTTGTTGTTATTGCCAAATAGAATGTCATTCATAGTCGCGTCCCCCTTTTACTGCACGATCTTACCATCCTCGATCCGAATGATACGGTCAGCAAGCTGGGCGATCTCACTGTTATGGGTAATCATTACGAGAGTCTGGTGGAATTTCTGGCTGGTGGTTTTCAGAAGCCCCAGCACATCGGCGCTGGTCTTGCTGTCCAGATTGCCGGTGGGTTCATCAGCCAAAACAATAGCGGGCTTTGACACCAAGGCGCGGGCAATGGCTACGCGCTGCTGCTGGCCGCCGGAGAGGTTATTGGGCATATTGTTCAGCTTATCCTCAAGCCCCAGCATCTGAACAACTTCTTTCATAAACTTCTTGTCTACCTTGTTTCCGTCCAGTTCCACAGGCAGCACAATGTTTTCAAAGACATTCAGCACCGGCACCAGATTGTAGTTCTGGAAGATAAAGCCGATCTTTCTTCTGCGGAAAACGGTCAGTTCCTCGTCTTTGAGTTTGGACAGCTCCTTGCCATCCACGACCACCTGGCCGGAGGTGGGCACATCCAACCCGCCGATCATGTTCAGCAGCGTGGATTTACCGCTGCCGGAGGTTCCCACGATGGCTACAAATTCGCCCTTTTCTATGGAGAGGGTCACACCGTCCAAGGCTCTGGTAATGTTCGGCTCTGCGCCATAATATTTTTTCAGTTCAGTCGTTTGCAAAATGCTCATAAAGAACACCATCCTTTCTTTTTGATAAACCCATTGTAACGACCAAACCTCACAGAAATGTCACGAGCCACAAAAAATTTTCCGCTAAATTCGGCTCCAAATGTCACAAGTCTGTGACATTTCAATTTTGGGGGCGTGTCGGCGCTACTTTCGGAGCAGGAAAACAGAAAATGTCGATCCTTTCCCAACCTCAGATGCTACCCTGATATAACCGCCCTGCAAGGTCACGATCTCGCGGGCCAGATACAGGCCAATCCCAATACCGTCCACATCATGCACCGCATCTTCCCGGTAAAACCGTTTGAAAATTGTCCCCTGGTGCTGTTCTGAGATGCCAATGCCGGTATCTGCAATGTTGATCTCCACATACATCTCCCAGCCTTCCACTGACACACGGATCTGCCCGCCTGCTGGGGTGTACTTCACTGCGTTATCCAGAATGTTGAACAGGGCTTCGCTTGTCCATTTTCTATCGTGGCGCGCATCCAAATGCTCCGGGCATTCCACCTGCACATCTATTTGTTTCTTTTCGGCATTGAGCAAAATCCCGCCCAGGGCAGCGGCAAGGGTATCATAAACCGGCTGCTGTTTTTGCTCCAGCGAAATGACTCCCGTTTCCAGGCGGGAGGTTTTAATCATGGCTTGCATGAGGAAGTCCAGCTTATCAAGTTGGCTGGCCTGGGCTGTCAGAAATTCCTTTTGCTTCTGCGGGGGAACCTCGTTTTCAAGCAGCGTGTTGTTGATCATCTTCAAGTTGGCAATCGGGGTCTTGACCTGATGGGAAATGTCGGAGATCAGCTCTTGCAGGTCAGCCCGTTCCTTTGCGATGCTGTTTTTATTTTCCTGCATGACCTCGTACAGCCGCCCCAGCCGGTAGTTGATTTTATAGAACAGGCTTTCTTCCTCGACCGTCTGCTTCGGCTGCATATCCCCGGAGAGCATATCATCCATCTGACCACAAAAGGCATCGGAGAACCGGACCAGCTTCCGGCGGATCAGGGCCACAAAGAAGATAACGCAGAGCAGTACAAAGAGACTGAACAGGAACACACACCGGACAGCGGTTATATTCTGAGTCAGCAGATAAACAGCGGTGCAGACTGCACCAACTGCCAGCAGCAGAAGCGTTCCCAAAAGGATGCAGGCTTTGTTGATGGAGAGTTTTCTCATATTCATTTCGGTGCCCCTCCAATCCACATATAGCCCATACCGTACACCGTCTTGATGTACTGGCGGCCCTCCGTTTCAATTTTGTTCCGCACCCGGCTGATGGCCGCAGTCAGGGCGTGTTCATCCACAAAGTTCCCATCGGCATCCCACAGCTTTTCAAGCAGCACCTGCCTGGTCAAAACATTCTGCGGGTTTTTGGTCAGGATTTTCAACAACCGGTATTCCAATGGAGTGAACACCAGCGCCTTACCGGACAGGGAAGCCGTCATCTCCGAGAAATTGATGGACAACGCACCATCTTCGTAGCAATCACCGCCACCAGACTGTTTTGCCAGCCGCCCCAACACTACGGACAGCTTTTTTTGAAAGACGCTCATAGGAAATGGCTTGGTCACATAGTCCTCTGCACCCAGTTCATATCCTTTGAGCATATCACTTTCCATATCATTTGCGGTCAGGAAGATCACCGCTGTATCCGGCCGGCGTTCCTTTACCTCACGGCAGAAATCAAATCCATTCCCGTCCGGCAGGTTTACATCCAGCACGATCAGGTCATAGTCCTGCTTGGTCAGAAAGTTGCTGGCTGCTGATTTTGTCAATGCAGAGTCCACGACATAGCCCGCAGCATCCAGATTATAGCACAAGGTATTATTCAAAAGTCGGTCATCCTCGACTACTAAAATTCGCATTGTATCACACTCCTTCATTCTTAGTGTAGCATCCAAATGTCACAGAAACCTCACGAGAGGATTATTTTTTTCGTATTTTTGAAACGGCGGTCTGCCGGTTTCTCTGCATCCTTGGGAATCATCCAAATGGTAGCCATCTTTACAGCGCCGGGGATACGCCCACCGGTACACAGATAATTGATCTGCCTTGGGGTAACACCCCATTTTTCACTTGCTTCTTTCAGCGTCATATAATCCATATAGTTTCCCTCCAATATGGTTTATTATATTTCCTTTGCTCGAAGAATACAAGCGTGCAAATAGGGCGCAAGGCCCTGTGCCAGAAGCATTTTGAGACCTTGCGCCCCATTTGTAGTTCTATCCTAAAAATACTTTGCTAGTTGCTTCAGACCACGCCGGATACTATCACGGACACGGCTTTGGTCTACGCCCTCCGCTGTGGCGATCTCACTCACACGCATACCCAGATAATACCGGGCATAGATCCGCTTGGCCTGCTTCTCTGGCAGAGCCATCACAGCAGCATAGAGCTGCTCCCGCAGCTGCTTTTCCTCCAAAAGCATTTCCGGTGTCTGGGGCTTCATCAGGATCGCATTTTCAATGCCGTTGTCGCAGTCCAGGGAGTAGTACGCCTTATAGCGATACATCCTCCGGTCATAAGCAGCTTCCGCACGCTCAGCGGCTCGGATCGTCTCCAGCACATCTTCTGTTACTTCTACAAAGTAATCATTTTTATAAACATCGGGATATAAGTCCCTAAGATTGACTTTCTTCATTATGTACCTCCATTTCAATTCACGGGCGATTGACGAGTGAATCGAAAGGAGGCGGGGATCGGCAGCGACATACTTCAGGAGCTTTCCTGAAAAATCGACAATAAAAAACGCCAGCTCCCCGCAATGGGAAACTGGCGCGACAAAAACACCTACCATTCTGCTGATTTAGGCGGAACGATAATACCGATAGGAAGTCATACCTTCCCGGAGGAGGGGCAAGGCTTTTTTTAGTTGGTGCAGGTCATGGATGCTGTGAAAATAGGCAAAAAATAGACACGGCGGCAATCCTCCTATATGCCGCCGTGGATTTACACGGTGTTAGATCGTCGTTGGTTTAGGATAGGTGAAAAGAAACGGCGGCTCTGATTTCTCAAAACCGCCGCCAGAGTATGTAGAGTAAGCGCACAAAATCAACCTGCCCAGCTACGGTTTTTTTCTTTCCCCATTGGGCGGGGCAGGCTCTCATCGTATATTGAAATAAAAAAGAATCCGATAACTCACGAAGTGAATTTACCTTGCGTATTATCAGGCTCTGCGTCTGTGCGTCTGGCTCTTGGACGATGGATAAATTTAGTTTTCTTACTGTAATCAGGGTTTCATGTTTGCATTTAGGACAATATAACGGAAAGTTTTCCAATACTGTATCATAGCGAATTTTTAATCGCGTTTTGCTGCCGCAAAAGGGGCATAAAATCCATTCTATCTTCATGTTATCTTCCTCTGTGCTTGGCTTTCTTCTTTTCCTGCCGTATGGCAAACTGACGGTCTTTCTCTGCCTCTTTCTGTTCACGGCTCTTGGCTTTACGTTCCAGCTTACATTGCTCATGCTGGAGTTTCAACGCCTGCTGTGCCTTTGTGCCAATGCCTTTATCTTGCAGTTGACTTTGAATTTCGCGCTGCATTCGTTTGGGATTGAGTTTTCGCTCTATGAATACTTCAGCCTGGATTGGGGGACTGAATTTCAACTTATGCCAATTCTTCAGCAGAAACTCATAGACCTCATAGTCTTTGGGTTCTGAACCAAAAGTGATTTTACACACCTCGTATTTACCGCTATCCGTTCTTTCATATAGACCGATCCAAAATGGAGCTTCAAACAGGATGGTCAAACTACTTTTGAAGGCCGTGCTCATTCTTTTAAGAACTGTCCTTCAAAGTGATCCAGCCATTCCATAAGGGCTCGATAGAGAAGCTGCTGCTGCTCAAAAATCGTTCTCCCAACCAAAGGAATGTCTGCAAATTCGCGCGCATAGCCCTCGTTAGCTTCAACCGAGGATTGTATGCTCCGGCGCAAAGTCGAAACCAGCTCCAACGCTTCGGCTTTGTCCATCTTGTTCAGATTGGTAATGACCACATTGAAATCGAATAGCAGGGGGACTGGACCAGCGGCGCAAGCGGCCATCAGTTCCTTAAAATATGCTCTGCCCTGGTCAGTAATAGAATAAATAGCCTTATCTGCAAACTTATCGCCCTTGACAATATTGCTATGCAAATAACCTTTCTCACTCAACTGGAGAACCTTACGATAAATAGAAGGTACGCTTATTTTTGTCCATCGTGGAAAATGGTGGTACTCCACATCTTTTTGAATATCATAAGCGCTTTGCGGTTTTTCCAATACAATACCAAGTATGACTAAATCGATTGACGACATAACTACACCTCCAACTTTTACTATTATCAATAGTACTATTGTTGATAGTAAAAGTCAAGGAGAAGTACCTTATATTTCCGAATTGGACATAGCCTGTTTTTCAGCCATAGACAATTCCCGATGAAGGTGTAACGCCATAAATACAGTGATTACTACGGAAATTACATCTGCGATGGGTTGGGCATATAGGATTCCGTTCATTCCCCATACCATAGGCAGCAGCAAAATGACAGGAACAAAGCAGACACCTTGTCTACATGCTCCCAAAAAGAAACCTGCCGCACCTTTACCCAAGGCAAGGAACAAAGAGGAGTAAACCGTGTAGAAACCAAAAAGAATGAATGTGATCCCATTTGCAAACAGTGATTTTTGACCCACTAAAATCATTTGATTATCTCCCTCAGTAAATTGAGAGATAATCTGCATAGAAAAAACGGCCATCACCAAGCCTACGACTAAGCAGAAACTTGTAGACCAAATGATTGAGGTTTTGATTGCTTCGCGCAGGCGATCAAACTTCTTTGCCCCATAGCTGAATCCAGCAATAGGCTGGAACCCTTTCAGAAATCCAAAGACAACAAGAGTTCCCATAGAAGTAACTCGCGTAACCGCCCCCATGCCTGCAATGACCGAATCGCCATAATTGCTGGATGCGCGGTTAATTAGCGCAATCGAAAGACTTGTTAGCAGTTGGAACACCAAAGTGGGAACTCCAATTTTCAAAATTTCCGTTATCATTTGCCTCGTAGGAGAAAACTCTTTTATGCTGAACGAAAATACGCTTTTTTTGCGCAGAACATAGGTAAGATAAACAAGCGTGGATACCATTTGCGAAATTGCTGTGGCGATTGCTGCACCTTCTACTCCCATGTCCAAAGTATAAATGAAAAGAGGGTCTAATCCGATGTTCAATACGGCTCCCAATAGCAAGGCACACAGGTCGTTTTGCTGCACCCTCGCTACTTACAATATTGTTCATTGTTACATTAAATACATTGAAAACACAGGACAGCACATAAATTCTTGCGTATGTCAAGGCATACGGCATAATTGTTTCCGTCGCGCCCAACATTACCAAAATTGGTTTAAGGAAAATCGCAGAAAGTAGGATGATAATAGCACCAATCAGAATACTGCTATACAATGCGGTGCTTGCCACTTTATCGGCGGTATCTTTATCTCCGCGTCCCAATAGTCTTGACAGATAAGATGCGGCTCCGTTACCGAACATAAGACCTAAACCAACCACGACTTGTCCCAACGGAAATACGACAGAAATAGCA
>ENA-OQDT01000708-OQDT01000708.1-human-gut-metagenome-genome-assembly--contig:-NODE-708-length-21450-cov-2.886836_pt1 | contig 21450 bp, 26 predicted proteins | sample MGYA00242786_ERZ504617 | MGnify/ENA primary metagenome ERZ504617 (study PRJEB26092, sample SAMD00036337) | human gut metagenome | host: Homo sapiens | study: EMG produced TPA metagenomics assembly of...
AGTCTACGGACCGGGTCAGACCGAGGCGGTCATTCTGTTCCTGTTTACGGCGATTATTGCAGTTTCTCAGGCTGTTATGAATAAGCGGAAGGAGGTAGAAGCGTAATGGATGAGGGAAGAAGTGTAGAATCCAGCAAAATAAGACCGATTATCCGTACGGTGGTTGCGGTATTGCTGTTCCTGTTTTATATGTTTCCGTTTTTCATGATCGTGCTGAACTCCTTTAAGGATAAGCGTGATATTACAAAGCTGCCGCTCAGCTTCGGCGGCAAGAAGGGATTCACGATTGACAACTACATCACAGCTTTCCAGAGACTGGATTTCTTGAATGTATTTAAGAACTCCTTTCTAGTAACAGGTATCAGTGTCCTTCTGATCATTCTGTTTTCTTCCATGTGCGCTTACATCTTTGTAAGAAAAGACTGGAAGATCAATAAACTCCTGTTCCTTTTGATGATGTTTTCGATGGTCATTCCGTTCCAGGTAGTCATGATCCCGCTGATCTCCATTTACGGCGGCATGTTCCATCTGCTGAATCACAGATATACGCTGATTTTCATGCATCTGGGCTTTTCTGTCTCAATGGCGGTATTCATGTATCATGGCTTTATCAAGGAAAGTGTTCCTCTGGCACTGGAGGAGGCGGCGCACATTGATGGTGCAGGCCCGTTCCGGACATATTTCTCCATCGTATTTCCACTGCTGAAGGCGCCGACGGCGACACTGGTCATCCTGTATGTCCTGTCTTTGTGGAACGATTACCTGCTGCCGAGCCTGATACTGACCGACAAGAAGGTATATACCCTTCCGGTAGCGATGTCGCTGTTCCAGGGTACTTATTCAAATCAGATGGATCTGCTTCTGGCAGGCCTTGTGATGTCGATTATTCCGATTATTATCTTATATGTCGTGCTGCAGAAGTATATTATTGCAGGTGTTGTTGCAGGAGCAGTAAAATCCTGATGAATGTATAAGCAAGAAAAAGGGCAATGCAGCAATTTAGTAAAAATGCAGTGCCCTTTTCTGCATACAGCAAAGCTGTTTATTTGGCAGAGATAATACGAAGATGCAAGGAGAAAAAACGCATGAATCAGCGGGTTTTAATTGAAAAAAATTATCTTCGGATACCGATCAGAAAAGATGCAGTCGAAAAAAATGTGTGGCTTTACCAGGAAACTGACCGCAGTGCTGCAGTTCCAGGCGGGCCTTTTTGTGATTATGGATCCGGGGCACCGGATTTTTATGCGGAGCTTCCGGTAGAACGATGGAAGGGTTCGGTACTGACGCTTGTGCATGAGGAGGATCGACCGGTTCCGTTTCTGCAGTCGGATGAGCTCCTGCCAAATACAGAGCCATTTCAGCCATGGATTCATTTTGCACCGAAAAGCGGATGGATGAATGATGTCTGCGGAGCGTGCTGGTATCAGGGAAGCTATCATCTGTATTTTCAGCACAATCCGTTTGGCATTCAGTGGAACAATATGAGCTGGGGGCATGCGGTGAGCAGCGACCTGCTGCACTGGCAGCAGTTGGAGGAGGCGCTGCTCCCGGAGGCAGACGGCCCGGCTTTTACCGGGAGTGCCGTTTTGCATAAGGGTGAGCTTCCGGAAGTGCCGGAGGATGCACTGGTGGTCTATTATACCTGTGCCGGGAACCGCAGCGTATGGAGCCGCGGAAAAAAGGTGTGCCAGAAAGCCGCGTGGAGCGAGGATGGAATACATTTTCAGACACTGGGTGAGATACTGCCGAATCAGATTTTTGAAAATCGGGATCCGAAGGTGTACAGGTTTGGACAAAAGCACTGGTTTATGGTATTTACAAACATCACATACCCATTTTTCCATTTGTTTCAACTCCTTAAATTGATATTTTCAACTACATCAGCGACCTGCTGTAAAACAAAACCTTATTTTTTCAAGCTCTGTTAATTAAGCATTAACTACGACATCAAAAAGCAAGTCCTGTTTTACCACAAAATTACCGCTAATTGTTCTTTAATAATATTATACCATCAATACAGCAAAAGTCATCAAACAAAATTTACATAAATGACGATTTAATTTATTTAAGCACTTCTCGCTTTTCTGGCAAATCTAAACGAAAAAAATCATAAATACGCTGTGCTGTTGGATAATTCATACCTTCTACTTCTGCTAATTCTTCTACACTGGCAGCTTTCATCGCATCCAGCGACTGAAAGCGTTTCCATAAAGCCTGACGTCTTTTCGTGCCAATACCTTCAATATGATCAAGTACCGAAACCAAATTCCGCTTACTACGCAATTTGCGATGATATGTTATGGCAAAACGGTGTGCTTCATCTCGAATCCGCTGTATCAAATGAAGAGAAGCAGAATCTCGATCCAATAAGATACTTTCAGACGAACCCTCTGTAAATATTTCTTCTTCCCGTTTAGCCAAGCCAATAACAGGAAGTTCATGCAGACCTAAGCCACGAATAACTTCCAGCGCTGAACTCAGCTGTCCTTTACCACCGTCGATAATGACAAGACTTGGCAGTTCCTCATAATCTTTATAGCGTCGGTAAACGACTTCCTGCATTGATTTAAAATCATCTGGTTTCCCTTCTGTAGATTCAATTTTATAACGGCGGTAATCTTTTTTACAGGGTTTCCCATTACGAAAAACCACCATTGAAGCTACCGTTTCTGTTCCCCTGAGTATGCGAAATATCAAAACAATCTATTCTTTCTAATGCATTTGGCAATTGCAGAGCTTTCTGTAATTCTTCTGCCGCCTGTTCCTCTGTTTTCAGCGAAACCTGACCTTTGCGCAGCCTCTCTTCAAGAAGTTTGGCTGCATTTTCAACCGCAAGATGCAATAATTCACGTTTAGTTCCCCTCCGGGCTGTAAAAACTCAACTTTACGCCCGGCTCTTGCTGTCAGCCACTCTTCCAGAACGATCAACTCATCCGCTGCTGGAAGAACTGGCAAAAGTATTTCCCGCGGTACAAAAGATGCCTCGTTATAATATTGTTTAATAAAAGCAGTCAAAATTTTCCTGATCGCTGTCATCATCATTTTGTAAAAAGAAATTATCACGACCAATCAAACTTGCCGCCACGAACAAAAAATATCTGCAAACAAGTTCCGGTACTATCTTTGGCAAGACCTACTACATCAAGATCACCACCGCTTGTTACAGCCTTCTGCTGTTCGTTCAGTCTTATTACAGCCTGCAGTTGGTCACGTACCCGGGCAGCTTCTTCAAAAGCATAATTTTCAGCGGCCTGCTGCATCTGCAGCTTTAGTTCACGTTCAAGTTCAGACGTACGCCCATCTAACAGTAAACACACGGCTCTGATCATTTTTCCATAATCTTCTCGGGAAACATACCCCGCACATGGAGCAAGGCAACGTTTAATATGATATTGCAGGCAGGGCCTATCGGTATTCATTTTTCGGCAATTGCGCAAAGGAAACATTGACCGCAGCAGTTTAACAGTAGCGTGCATTGCCCCAGCATCTGCATAAGGACCATAATATTTAGCACCGTCACGAAGCTGTTTGCGCGTAACATAAATACGCGGGAAATCTTCCTGCAGCGTCACCTTCAAATAAGGATAAGTTTTATCATCCTTAAGCATGATATTATAACGCGGACGGTGCTTTTTATTAAATTGCATTCTAAAATAAGCGCTTCAACTTCACTATCGGTGACAATAGTTTCTATTTCAGCAACTTTTGCGACTAATGCTTTAACTTTTACAGTATGTGATGCCAGATTGCGAAAATAACTGCGCACACGATTTTTTAAATACTACCGCTTTGCCGATATAGATAATTTTTCCATGCTCGTCACGCATTATATAAACGCCAGGTTTATCCGGCAGTACAGCTGAAAGTTTTAGCAATAGATTCATTCATTACTGATACCACCCATGTTTTTTAAGCCTGAGCCAAAGCTTGTTTAATATATTGACCTGTATATGATTTCTTGTTTTTAGCTACTTCTTCAGGAGTACCACAGGCAAGCAGAGTACCTCCCTTGTCACCGCCCTCAGGGCCCAAATCGATAATATAATCGGCAGTTTTGATAACGTCAAGATTATGCTCAATAACAACGACGGAATCACCTGCTCCGACCAGTCTTTGTAATACCTCTAATAATTTATGTACATCTGCTATATGCAGGCCGGTTGTAGGTTCATCTAAAATATACAGAGTTTTCCCTGTGCTGCGCCGTGATAATTCTGTTGCCAGTTTCACGCGCTGCGCCTCACCACCGGAAAGTGTTGTTGCAGCCTGCCCTAACCTAATATAACCTAAACCAACATCTTCAAGAACCTCAAGCTTACGATAAATACGTGGCAGATTTTTAAAAAATTTCACAGGCTTCCGTTACAGTCATGTCTAAAACTTCGGCAATAGTTTTTCCTTTGTAATGTACCTCCAGGGTATCACGATTATAGCGGGCACCATGACATACCTCGCAGGGAACGTATACGTCAGGCAGAAAATGCATCTCTATTTTATTCATACCATCGCCGCGGCAAGCTTCACAGCGTCCGCCTTTTACATTAAAGCTGAAGCGCCCTGGCTTATAACCGCGCAGTTTTGCTTCATTTGTCTGGCTGAACAGTTCACGAATAAAATCAAAAACTCCGGTATAAGTAGCCGGATTTGAACGAGGGGTCCTTCCAATAGGAGACTGATCAATATTAATAACCTTATCGATCTCACTCAATCCCAAAAATTTCTTTATGGTCTGCTGGCCGCAGACGTGCCCCATGCAGTTTCGCAGCCAATGCGTTATAAAGAATATCGTTAATCAGCGTTGACTTGCCACTACCGGAAACACCAGTCACAACAGAGAAAACACCTAAAGGAATTTTTACATCGATGTTCTTAAGATTATTTGCCTTGGCTCCTTTAATTTCAATAAAACGACCGTCATTACTTCTGCGTTTTTTCGGTACAGGAATAAATTTGCGTCCGCTAAGATACTGACCGGTAATTGATTGCTCTGACTGCTTGACGACTTCAGCAGTTCCCTGTGCTACTACATTACCGCCATGCTCACCGGCTCCAGGACCAATGTCAATAATCTGATCAGCAGCATACATTGTCTCTTCATCGTGTTCAACTACCAGCAGCGTATTTCCCAGATCACGCAAATGCTTCAATGTCTCAAGTAATTTACTGTTATCACGCTGATGCAGCCCAATACTTGGTTCGTCTAAAATATATAATACGCCTACCAAACCAGAACCAATCTGTGTTGCCAGACGAATACGCTGTGCCTCACCGCCAGAAAGCGTTCCGGCAGCACGATCCAAAGTAAGATAATCCAGTCCGACATCATTCAGAAATTTTAGCCGGGCCAGAATTTCTTTTAGGACTTGTTTTGCTATAATCTGCTGTCGTTCAGTAAGTTTCAACGCATTAAAAAATTCTATTGCATCACGTACGGTCAACGCTGTGACCTGACAAATATTTTTACCGCCAACAAGAATGGCAAGAACCTCTTTTTTCAACCTGGAACCATGACACACAGGGCAAGGAGTACTTGTCATAAACCCTTCAATATCCAAACGCATCCGTTCGGAAAAAGCTTCTCGATGGCGACGGCGCAGCATAGGAATAATACCCTCAAAAGCAGTAGTATGTTTTTTTACTTCTCCCTGCATATTTTCATAGACAAAAGAAATTTTTCTTCACCGCTGCCATACCAGAGCAAGTCTTTTATTTTTTCCGGTAAATCGTTCCAAACCGCACCAAAATCATATCCATAAGCCTTCAGAACCGCTCCCAGCTGTTTCATATGATAAGCTTCCATATTCGTGCTGAGTGCTGCAATTGCACCTTCCGCAAAGGTTTTAGCGCCATCTGGAATAATCAACTCTTTATCCAATTCCATATTCATGCCCAACCCAGTACATTCAGGACAAGCACCATAAGGGTTATTGAAGGAAAAGAGACGCGGCTCGATTTCAGGCAAACTTATACCACAATCACTGCAGGCAAAATGTTCGCTGTACAATTGCGTTTCACCATTAATAACATTTATTTCCACCAAACCATCAGCCAACTTTAAAGCCGTCTCTACAGAATCTGATAACTCTGAGCGATACCATCACGTACAGCCAAAACGATCAACTATCACGGATAAGTCGTGCTTTCTTTTCTTATCCAGAGATATTTCTTCATCTAATGTGCGCACCTCACCATCAATATACATTCTGGCGTAACCAGCTTTGCGCATAGAATCTAAAATTTTCTGATGTTCACCCTTACGGCCGCGCACCAAAGGTGCCATAACCATAAATTTAGTATTTTCAGATAGTTCCAGAACATGATCGACAATCTGCTCAACTGTCTGCCGTTCAATAATTTTTCCGCAATTTGGGCAATGAGGTTCTCCAATACGGGCAAACAACAAGCGCATATAATCATATATTTCAGTTACTGTGCCCACTGTTGAACGCGGATTACGACTGGTAGTCTTCTGGTCGATGGAAATGGCAGGGCTGAGCCCTTCAATATAATCCACATCCGGCTTATCCATCTGTCCTAAAAATTGACGCGCATAAGCGGACAGCGATTCGACATAACGACGCTGCCCTTCCGCATAGATAGTATCAAATGCCAAAGAAGATTTACCGCTGCCAGATAAACCGGTAACTACAACCAGCTCATCACGCGGTATCTCAACTGTGATATTTTTCAGGTTATGCTGCCTGGCACCTTTTACAATTAATTGTTCTTTCATTACTTACTCCTGTTTTTAGGTTTAGGCGACAATTTCTGGCCTAACTGTCCTTTAATTACGATCAAACGGTTCCCTTTAATTCTGCAGCAAGTCTCAAAGTTAAGTTCCTTTGGCAGCAACAGCCATACGTTTTTCAAGTTCTTTCGCCATTTTCTGCAATTCTTTTTCCGACCGTTTTTTTATCGCATTATCACTGTAATCTTCCGTCCCGTCATCCTCGGCAATCTTCGTCAGTTTTATCAGCTGACGTTGTTCTTTATAGATAGTTTTTGGTGTAATCTGATGCTCTTTATTATAATCTTCCTGCAGTTCCCGGCGGCGGTTTGTTTCATCAATAGCACGCCGCATTGAATCCGTAATACGGTCAGCATACATTATGACCCGTCCGTGCTCATTACGGGCAGCTCTGCCAATGGTCTGGATCATAGCAGTATCACTGCGCAGAAACCTTCTTTATCGGCATCTAAGATAGCAATCAGAGAAACCTCCGGTAAATCCAGGCCTTCCCGCAGCAGATTTATTCCAACCAGTACATCAAACTTACCATTACGCAGATCATCAATAATTTCAGCACGCTCAATAGTAGCAATCTCAGAATGCAAATAACGGACTTTTACCCCAGCTTGTTTCAAATATTCAGTCAGATCCTCAGACATCCGCTTAGTCAGAGTTGTAACTAAAGTACGTTCTCCTGCTTCAGTAACTTTATGTATTTCATTCAGCAAATCATCAATCTGACCTTTGATTGGCCTGATTTCTACCTGCGGATCTAATAAACCAGTAGGTCTGATAATCTGCTCTACCACCTGCTGCGTCTGCTCCATTTCATATTTTGCAGGAGTTGCGGAAACATAAATCACCTGATTTATCTGCTGCTGAAATTCATCAAAGGTAAAAGGCCTATTATCAAAAGCAGAAGGCAGCCTGAATCCATGTTCTACAAGCATCTCTTTACGCGAACGGTCACCAGCGTACATCGCCCTGATCTGTGGTAATGTCACATGTGATTCATCAATTACTAATAGGAAATCCTTTGGAAAATAATTAACTAAAGTAAATGGAGGTTCTCCTGCCTTACGATTAGCTAAATGCCGTGAATAATTTTCGATTCCAGAGCAGTACCCCATTTCATTCATCATTTCCAGATCATAGTTAGTACGTTGTTCCAGACGTTGTGCTTCCAGCAATTTATTATGTGAATTAAGATATTCAAGTCGTTCTGCCAATTCTACTTTAATGTCTTCCATTGCCCGATCCAGGTTTTCACGAGAGGTTACATAGTGAGAAGCAGGGAAAATAGCAACATGGCTGCGTTTAGCCAAAATTTCTCCAGTCAGTACATCAACTTCCAATATCCGCTCAACTTCGTCATCAAACATCTCAATGCGTACTGCTTTTTCATTATAGCCAGCAGGAATAACTTCGATAACATCTCCGCGAACACGGAAAGTACCACGTTGAAACGCAATATCATTACGATCATATTGAATCTCGACTAATTTGCGTAAAATAGCTTGTCTGTCAATCTTCTGTCCTACACGCAGAGACAGCACCATATCATAATATTCCTGTGGCGCACCCAATCCATAAATACAAGATACACTGGCCACAATAATTACGTCACGGCGTTCAAATAAAGCGCTAGTAGCAGAATGTCGGAGTTTATCTATTTCATCATTGATCGATGCATCTTTTTCAATATAGGTATCAGATTGTGGAATATAAGCCTCCGGTTGATAATAATCGTAATAACTCACAAAATATTCCACTGAATTTTCAGGAAAAAAGCTTTAAACTCACTTGCTAACTGTGCCGCCAATGTTTTATTATGCGCAATAACCAATGTTGGTTTATTCACTTTATTAATAACCTGCGCAATAGTATAGGTTTTCCCAGTTCCGGTAGCCCCGAGCAAGACCTGTTTCCGCAGTCCTTTTTCTATACCTTCTGCCAACTTCTCAATAGCCTGAGGCTGATCTCCATCCGGCTCAAAAGGTGCTGTTATTTTAAAATCCATATTTTGACCTCTTGTCATTACTAAAAATTTATTTCAAAACTAATCCGACTGGGCAATGGTCACTGCCCGTGATATCAGCATAAATCACGCTGTCTTCTATTCTGCCAGCCCATCTGTCAGAAACAAGCCAGTAATCAATACGCCATCCCGCATTCTTTTCGCGCGCTTTAAACATATACGACCACCAGGTATAAGCACCTTCTTTTTCGGGATAGAGGTGGCGAAACGAGTCAGTAAACCCCGCCGTTAACAACTCCGTCATTTTTGCTCTCTCTTCATCAGTAAACCCGGCATTATTACGATTAGTTTTCCAGTTTTTCAAATCTATCTCACGATGAGCAACATTAAGATCTCCGCAAACAAGCACCGGTTTAATTTGGTCAAGCTTCAACAGATAATCACGAAATGCATCTTCCCATATCTGTCTGTAATCCAACCGTTCCAGCCCGCGCTGTGAATTAGGCGTATATACATTTACCAGATAAAACTCCTGATATTCGGCAGTAATAACACGCCCTTCTTTATCATGTTCTTCAATTCCCAAACCATAGGTGACAGTAAGAGGCTTGACTTTAGAAAAAACAGCCGTACCGGAATACCCCTTTTTTTCAGCGCTGTTCCAGTACTCCTCATATCCAGGAAAAACAAACTCCGCCTGCTCACGCTGCATTTTTGTTTCCTGAACGCAAAAACATCTGCGTCAACGCTGTCCATAAATTCTTTAAAGCCTTTATTCATACAGGCCCGCAGCCCATTTACATTCCAAGAAATAAATTTCATCTCAACACTTCCCATCTGCAGTTTTTTGACTAAAAAAATTCTTTAATAGTAATATTTTATCATTTATCATAGCTTTTTTAAAGAGACTTCACCGAACAGGATTTGACAATTCTGCAAACAAACGTACACTCAAATAAAAAACCTCGACCATATCAGGTCGAGGCATTAAAACTTAATTTCATTGAATATGAGAAACTCTATCAGCGGCTTCTTTTTTCTTAGCATCGTTAAAACGCGGCAAAGTACTGAGATAACCGGTAATACGGCGTACACGCACTATGGTGTCATAATGTGGTTTAACGACTACATCATTACCGTCAAGCCCTAAATCCAAAGACAACAATGTTTTATGCGGCATTACCTGTAATTGATTATTGAGATAAATGGCGGCTTCTTCTTGCGAGATCCCATCCGCGCAATTAATTTTTATACCATGCAGTTCATAGGTCATGTTAACCAGCTCCTTAGATAAAATTCCATGACCTAATTATAAATCAATAATAATTATTTGTAAAGCCCTTTCTACAATATTTTGTGTTTATTTCACTTATTAACTTTTCCATATACAATATTTAGTACATCATTTTATGACTTCAATTAATAACAGGACGATTTTCCATGATATTTACCTGTTTGCTGATTGCCCATTTCATAGTTTCTTCCGGAGCAGTCTGATTCCCCAATTCTTTTATTTCATTTTCCCTAATCCGTTTTTTAGAGAATCTATCACCATCTTTTCGGTAAACATAGATATCAGCATTTAAAACCGTTCTTACATAGGTTGAACCGTCTTCATTACGCCATATCATTCCCTGCACCATCTGCTCGTACATGTCGTGCACAATGACCAAAACTAACGCTTCCGCTGGTATTTCTTCTGCTATCTTCCTCGTAACAGATTGGTCGACAACGCTTTTTCCATGTCCCGTAAAAATATTTTCTGCAGTCACCTTTTTAGTCCGATCTGTATCAACCAGCTTAAAATCAGGGAAATGATACGCCCAACGTACAGGCTCACGCCACATTTTATAAACCTGCTGCGTTACGTTACCACTGTTATCAAAAACTACAAAGGCTACAGGCTGATCAGCAAAAGCGGCAGCCGTATTATTAACAATTGCCACTATTGTTAATAAAACAGCCAACAACAGCCAGTTAAATTTTTTTCATTAATACTCCCTCCTATCAGCGTAATTCAGCTGCTTTACCATTGGCAAGCCGCTCTATACCTAAATGAACAGCTATTGTCTGACCGATATCAGAAAACGTCCGCATGGGTAGTAAAGCCTTACTAACAATATTTTTACCAAAAAACAAGACCGGAATTTTTTCACGTGTATGGTCACTGCCACTCCAGGTTGGATCACATCCATGATCTGCAGTAACCAGCAACAGGTCATCTTGCTTTAATAACCTAAGCAGTTCAGGCAAACGATCATCAAAATATTCCAATCCTTCCCCATAGCCTTCAACATCACGCCGATGCCCGAAGGAAGAATCAAAATCCACAAAATTTACAAAAACCAGGCTATTATCAGGAGCTTCTTGCACAGCCTGCAATGCAGCGGCAAATAATTTATCAAGACCACTGGCAGGATAATGCTTCGTAATTCCGCGGTGAGCAAAAATATCAGCAATTTTACCCACCGCATAGACACTGCCGCCTGCGGCTACCAGTTTGTCCAGCAACGTATCAGCAGGAGCAGGCACAGCATAATCATGCCTGTTGCCAGTCCGCACAAAATCTTCTGCACGAGTGCCCACAAAAGGACGCGCTATAACGCGCGCTATATGGTAAGGTTTAACTAGTTCATAGCAAATCTTACATAATTCATATAATCGTTCAAGACCAAACACTTCTTCATGCGCCGCAATTTGCAAAACACTGTCTGCGCTGGTGTAAATAATTGGCTTGCCAGTCTTTAGATGTTCTTCCCCCAGTTCTTTTATTATTTCAGTTCCAGATGCATGCTTTTCCCCCAATACCCCCGGCAAATTTCCCTGTTTAATAATTTTCTCAACTAATTCCTTTGGAAAACATTTTAGCTGCTGCGGAAAATACCCCCAGTCAAAAAGTACCGGGACGCCTGTAATCTCCCAGTGCCCGCTCAGAGTATCTTTACCATGGCTTATTTCCTCTGCATAAGTATAAGCAGCATCGATTTTACTATCGTCACTGCTTAGAGGATACGCCAGCTTTTGACCACGGCTGAGCTCTGCCGCACCTGCCAGTCCTAACCTTGCCAGATTAGGCAGATGTAAATACCTGGGACTTCCATCCGCACTTTTGCGGTTTGCAGCCATCCACTCACAAATATGTCCTAATGTATCTGCACCGCTGTCACCAAACTTTTCAGCGTCATGGGCATAGCCAATACCAAAAGAATCCAATAATAAAATAATACTTCTTGCCATGTTATTTACCTGCCTTTATTAAATCCTGCAAAGTCTTTTTTACTACTGCCTGAAATCTTTGCGAAGCCAATTCGTAAAGATCCGGCGGAGCAACCAGTTCGCTGTCAGTCCTTTTAGCAACGACGCCGCAAATTGAAGCCGCTTGCAAACCAAAACTCTGAGCAACTATAAACAGCGCTGCAGTTTCCATCTCATAATTTAAAGCTCCTAATGCCTGCCACTCTTGTAGACTCCCCTGCAATGATTTTCTCACATAGCCTGTATAGCTGTCATAACGTTCCTGACCAGGCCAAAAAGTATCACTGGAAACAGAAATACCAGTATGATATGGAAATTGACAGACTTTCTGCTGCCTGCTGCAGGGCCAGAGTTAACTCAAATGAAGCCACTGCAGGAAAATTCAAAGGCGCATAGTGCTGTGACGTTCCGTCTAAACGTACTGCCGCTTTATTGATAACAAGATCACCAAGTTCTACATCTTTCTGAATAGAACCAGTTGTTCCGACACGAATAAAATTCTTTATGCCAAGACGTGCCAATTCTTCCATTCCTATGGCGACAGAAGGTCCTCCCATGCCTGTAGAACAAACCAATACCGATGTTCCTTCAACATCCGCCAGCCAGCTTTTATATTCACGATGACAACCGACAGGCTCAGCGGTGCCAAGAGCTCTGGCCAACGCTTCTACACGCCCTGGATCTCCAGGCAGCAAAGCATACTCTGCTCCTTTAATCATTTCTGCTGAAATACCAATATGATAAAGAACTTCATTAGGCATTACTTTATTCCCCACGCTACTGCCTCGCTTTCTTAAAATTATACTTCTACTTAATCTATATATTCGCCATTTTCATACTTGCTCCTGCTAAAAGATATTACAGCAATGTGAAATAAAAAACTGCCGCAGCAAATGCTGAGACAGTAATATTTTTAATAACCCAAACTCTCGCCAACTAAAATCACTTTGATTTTTCCTTTAGGTTTACAGCGTCTGGTAATCAATATATAATTGCAAATACAGTCAGGTGCGTTACAATCTGCACAAAGCCCTGTTTCCATACAAGGAGTTTTTAACTGAGGAAAACGCTGAACATTAATAGGCGCCGCCAACATTCTCACACGTGCCAAAGCATCATCCTGGGTTTTGACGATTTTATTGATCCCTGCAATAACAATTACACTTTTAGGACCATACACCATAGCTGCCACACGATTTCCAGTACCATCAATATTTACCAGCTGTCCATCTTCACTAACAGCATTACTGCTCATTAAAAAAGTATCACACAACAGTGCTTTACGCATCAGCTCCGTTCTCTGCGCAGGTGTTTCTGCCGTGTCACGGTCAATAACCTTATAGCGTCCGCTTCGCATTACATCTAACAGTCCAATTTCCTGTATGGTAACGGAACCGCCCCAGGATACAACGTCGTCTTCAGATATAAGTTCTAATGCTTTGTCTAAAGCCGCAGGCTTATCCGAACAATAAAAAGCTTCAAAACCACGTCTTTCCAAATTTTTCAAAACTGTTTTACATGCAGCTTCACTGCGTAATTGAGTAGGAGTTTTTGCCATTCTGCTCACCTCTTATTCTGCAACTACTTCCCCTATGAATACTTCATCAGTTTCATCATGTTCTTTTAAAGTAACTTCAATAGTTTCCTTATGAGCAGTTGGTACGTTTTTACCAACAAAATCAGCGCGAATAGGCAATTCCTTATGTCCTCGATCAATAAGCACTGCTAATTGGATAGACCGTGGGCGTCCCATGTCAATGACAGCATCCAGCGCGGCTCTAATCGTACGACCAGTATAGAGAACATCATCTACTAAAACGATATTCTTCCCATTCAGATCAAAATCAATATCAGTTCCATGTACGATCGGATTATACCCCAAGGTAGAAAGGTCATCACGATATAAGGTAATATCAAGCATACCCACTTTTACTTTTACGCCTTCAATAATTTCAATTTCCTGTGCAATCCGTTGTGCCAACGGCACTCCTCTGGTTCGAATACCAACAAGCACAACATTATTGACACCCTTGTTCTTTTCGATGATTTCATGTGCGATACGTACCAACGCACGACGCATTGCATCACTGTCCATAATAACATTTTTCTTAACTACTTTACTCATACAGCTCACCTCAAACTATTTTAGAATTGTCCGTTACGTAAATCGGGTAATAATTTTCTGCATATCTTCCGGCAGCCCCGCCTCAAACCGCAGCCGTTCTCCTGTACGCGGATGTGTAAACTCCAGTTCCTGTGAATGAAGTGCCTGCCCATGAATCGCAAATGGAACCTTCATCGGAGAATATTTAGGATCTCCTACTAAGGGATATCCCAAATAGTCCATATGGACACGTATCTGATGTGTTCGACCTGTTCTCAAACGGCAGCGTACAATAGTAAAACGTCCAAAACGCTCAAGCACTTCATAATCAGTTACTGCGGTACGCCCACCCTCTTGTACTACCGTCATCTTTTTACGGTCATTTTTATCACGAGCTATCTTCGCCGAAATTGTCCCGGTATCCTCTTTTATATTGCCCCTGACAATAGCAATATATGAACGTTTGGCAGTTTTGTTTTGAATCTGTTCCGATAAAGATATATGTGCAGCATCATTCTTAGCTACAATCATGATGCCTGAAGTATCCTTATCCAAACGGTGCACAATCCCCGGCCTGATTACATTATTTATCCCTGATAAATTTTGGCAATGATGAAGCAGTGCATTAACAAGAGTACCGGTATAATGGCCTGGTGCTGGATGCACCACCATCCCACGGCTTTTATTAACAACAACTACATCTTCATCTTCAAAAATAACATCCAAGGGAATAGCCTCAGAACGAATTTCTAAAAGTTCCGGCTCTGGCAGCATAACTGTGAACACATCGCCGGCCTTAACTTTATAGTTGGCTTTAAACACTTTTGCTCCACGAAATACACGCCCTTCCTCCAAAAGTTTTTGCATATTGGAGCGCGACACCTCTAGTTTTGCAGCCAGATAAATATCGAGTCTTTGCCCAACATCATTTTCTGCAGCAGCAATATTTTCTACTTCTTCAGTATTTCTGTCTGTATTAAATTCCATATAATAAAACCCACCCCTACACAAATAGCAATATCTGCCACATTAAAAATAGGCCAAATACGAAAATCAAAAAAATCTACAACCATACCATTTTCAGCTCTGTCTATCAGATTACCGACAGCCCCACCAATAAAAAGTGCTGTTCCGGCCCGCACACACAAAGGTTCTGCTAAGATTTCTTTTCTAAACCACCAAACTATGACCAGCACCAGCAAAGCTACACAAATAAAAAAAGTTCTGTTATGAGCAAACATTCCAAAGGCAGCCCCTGGATTCAAAATATAAGTTAAATGGAAAATGTTAGGAATGATGGGAATACTTTGTCCTTCAGCCATCACAGCTACAACTATATTTTTTGTCAATTGGTCAAGCAAAACGACTAACGCCGCCAGCCAAATCAAAATCATAAGTTACTCCTATATTTATAAAAATTACTCTTATTATTATACCTGTAAAATTATCTTTTTTCAATGCTTCTTTGCCATAGTGTAATGAGAATCACTTGAGTAATCAGTCTTAATAATTAAAGTATATATTTTTTTACATTTATGCATAAATAATTTTGACAGTCCTATATAAAAAACCCGGCACCAAATAGTACCGGGTTTTATAAATAAACTATTAGTACAGAATTTTATTAGCTATAACCAAACGTTGAATTTGGTTTGTGCCTTCATAAATCTGCATGATCTTAGCATCACGCATCATTTTTTCAACCGGATATTCACGGGAATAGCCATAACCGCCCATTACCTGAACAGCATCAGTAGTCACCTGCATAGCCACATCAGCAGCATAACATTTAGCCATAGCCGCCTCTTTGGAAAATTCCAGCCCCTGGTCACGCATCCAGCATGCTTTCAGTACCATCAATCTTGCCGTTTCAACCTTCATAGCCATATCAGCAATCATGGACTGGATCATTTGGAAAGAAGCAATCGGCTGGCCGAATTGTTTTCTTTCTTTAGCATATTTTACAGCACAATCTAAAGCAGCCTGAGCCAGACCAACGGATACTGCTCCAACAAAAGGACGTGCAGAATCCAAAGTATTCATTGCTATACGGAAGCCCTCGCCTTCACGGCCAACACGGTTAGCTTCTGGAATCACGACATCCTGTAAAATCAATTCACAGGTATTAGAGGGGCGGATGCCCATTTTATCCTCTTTTTTACCAACAGTAAAGCCAGGTGTTCCTTTAGGTACGATAAATGCAGTCAAACCACGGATACCACCGGATTTGCGGGTATTAGCAAATACAAGATAAGTATCTGCAATTCCACCATTAGTAATAAACGCTTTAGTACCATTAAGAGTATAAGTTCCGGCTTCCTTGTTTTTTACAGCTGAAGTAGCGACACCACCGGCATCTGAACCTGCACCAGGTTCAGTTAATGCAAACGCAGCCAGTTTACCATCATTAAGTAAATCACAATGCGCTTGTTTCTGTTCTTCAGTGCCGGCAATTAAAATAGGATAAGACGCCAGGGAGTTCGCAGCCATTGAGGTAGCAACACCTGCACAGCCTTTGCCCAGTTCTTCATAAATAACGGCAACTGTAACGCTGTCCAGTCCAGGTCCGCCATATTCTTCTGGAACAATAACATTCAAAAGCCCCATATCAGCAGCTTTTTCAAGCAACCCGGGCATAGATTGATTATTTCTGTCCATTTCGGCAGCGTAAGGGGTAATTTCTTTTTCTACAAAATCCCTCACCATTTCCTGTAATTCAAGTTGTTCTTCATTAAGTGCAAAATCCATTTTGTCCTCCTTGTGTTAAGGCTTAAGCCAAATTGCTTGTTAAGGCGACTTGCCGTCAGCCTTTACCATTTACGGGGTATATCCTTAATTGTTTCCACAACAAACAAAGTCGTCAGTACCGTTGCCAACAGAGTATCATTTTCATCATATACCTCAGCTTCGGCCACAAGAGTCATTCGTCCGCAATGGCAAATCTTACAGACAGCATAAAGTTTTTCAGCTGCTGTGTATTTTACAATGTTACAACAAAAATTTAATGTTTCAGCTTCGACACCAACGCTGACAGCGCTGATTTGCAATACAGATTCAAGAAGACGATAAATAACGCTGCTACGGACCTTACCACGATGATCAAGGTCAATACCGGCCGTCAGAGAAAAACTTATCCGTATCTGGCCGCAGTTTAACTGTTCTATACTCAGCGCCGGATCATCTAAAAAGCGCCTTTCCAGACAAGCCGATTGCACTAAGAAAAGTATTCCCGATACATTTTCAGTACTCACGAACTACTCATCTCCTACTTGCCATAATCTTACTAAAACATAAACATATTTTGGACATTATACCTTGTGTATTTTACCACAAAAAATTTACTAACTCAATAGTTTTCAGACAATTTTATGCGATTTATGTAAAAAAAATACCACAACAGCTTCCAACGCCCACAAAACTGACTTGTCAGTCATTTTGTTCAAAAAAATCCGCCAAAGTTTTCTTTGGCGGAAAGTTATTAATGATGGAACAAACGTAAACCAGTAAATGCCATTGCGATATTATATTTATCACATGTTTCAATAACATTATCATCTCTGATACTTCCGCCTGCCTGAGCAATATAATCTACACCGCTGCGGTGAGCGCGTTCAATATTATCACCAAACGGGAAAAAAGCATCACTGCCAAGAGAAACTCCGTGCAGCTTATGAAGCCATACTTTTTTCTCTTCACGTGTCAGCGGAGCTGGTTTTTCGGTAAAGAACTGTTCCCAAATTCCATCTGCAAGTATATCTTCATAATCGTCAGAAATATACACATCAATAGTATTGTCCCGATCAGGACGTCGAATACTGTCCTTAAAAGGCAGTTCTAAAACACTGGGGTTCTGGCGCAGCCACCAGTTATCAGCTTTATTTCCGGCAAGCCTTGTACAATGAACACGAGACTGTTGCCCCGCACCAATACCAATCGCCTGTCCATCTTTAACATAGCAGACGGAATTCGATTGCGTGTATTTCAAAGTAATCAACGCAATCAGAAGATCACGTACTGCATCCTCAGGAATTTCTTTATTGACAGTCGGACGATTTACCAGCAGCTCTGACGTAATTTTAGCCTCATTACGGTCCTGTTCAAAAGTTATACCAAATACATCTTTCGTTTCCTGTATCTCTGGAATATAAGACGGATCAATTTTGATAATATTATAAGTGCCCTTACGTTTAGTTTTTAAAATTTCCAAAGCTTCCTCTGTATAGCCGGGGGCAATAACGCCATCTGAAACTTCTCGAGCCAGCATAGCTGCAGTCTCCCTATCACAGATATCTGATAAAGCGACAAAGTCTCCGTAAGATGACATACGGTCAGCACCCCGAGCCCTGGCATAAGCAGTAGCCAACGGAGTCAGAGCTAGATCGTCAACATAATATATTTTTTTCAGTACATCGCTCATCGGCAATCCAACGGCAGCACCGGCTGGACTTACATGTTTAAAAGATGCTGCTGCAGGCAGGCCGGTAGCTTCCTTTAATTCTTTTACTAACTGCCAGCTGTTAAAGGCATCCAGAAAATTAATATAACCAGGGCGGCCGTTCAAAACCTCAATTGGCAGCTCACCTATTTTACTATAAATACGCGCCTTACTTTGATTTGGATTACAGCCATACTTCAATTGCAGCTCTTTCACGACTATTCCTCCTTTAAAATATATAAAAAAACCGACACTTCTGGGGTAAAACGCCCAGACGGTCGGCAACACCGGTCATACTCCACGTGGTTAATCCACTTCCGTCAGTTATATGACCTACTTCTGCTTTAGATTATACTTTTTACCGCTCTTTTTGTCAATTATCCTTTTATCTCTTGTCCAACTATGCTACAATTTAGAAAATACTCCAAAGGAGATGTTTTAATGACTTACTGTTACGTCTGCCCACACCGCTGCGGAGTTGACAGGGCAGAAACAATGAACAGTCCAAATGGTATTTTCGGTTCCTGCGGCTGCGGTATGCAACCAATAGTTGCCCGTGCGGCACTGCATATGTGGGAAGAGCCATGCATAAGCGGCACCAAAGGTTCAGGCACTGTTTTTTTTAGTGGCTGCAATTTACATTGTGCATTCTGCCAAAACTACGAAATAAGCTGTTTAAATAAAGGACAGGAAATATCCGTTGAAAGATTAAAAGAAATTTATTTTGACTTAATTAAACAAGGAGCCCATAATATCAATTTAGTTACAGCAACACATTTTACTGAGGCTATTATCGCAAGTTTACAGGAACCATTGCCAGTCCCTGTAATTTATAATACCAGTGGTTTTGAAACTGTCGATACAATACACAGATTGAAAAATAAAATACAAATATGGCTTCCCGATCTAAAATATAGTGACGATTTAGCCGCAATAAAGTACAGTAATGCGCCTAATTATTTTAATACTGCTACAACGGCCATAAAAACCATGTACAAACAAGTCGGACCCTACCAAATCGATGAAAATGGTTTATTAAAAAGTGGTGTAATTATCAGGCATCTGCTGTTACCGAATATGTTAGAAAATACACTAAGAGTAATAGACTGGATCGCTGACAATTTTGAACCGGGGCAGGTCCTGTTTAGTCTGATGCATCAATATATTCCATGCGGCCGAGCCGCTGAATACCCTGAAATAAACCGTGTTGTTACTGCAGAAGAATATCAAAAAGTTGAGCAGTACCTTTTCAATTCCGGTATTGAAGACGGCTTTGTTCAGGAAGATACCGCTGCCAGCGCTGATTTTATTCCCATCTTTGATGGGACTGGAGTTTAGTTGACAAAGATTTTATAATCCTATATTATAAAAATATAATTATGAATATTGAAAGGACACTTGAACGAATGAAAAACTGATCCAATTTCGCACCTTATCTGAAAAAGACACAAAAACAGCTTAAAACCAAAAGCTTTGTTAAGTGTTGTCTTTTATCAGTAAGTCAGAATGGATCATTTTCTGCGATTTGAGGCTAAGTCTACCTTTACACCTCCCATTCTGTCTTGAATCGGGAGGTTTTTATTGTCTTCGAAAGTTAGGAGTTGAAATTATATGTACATCCTCGAAACCAATTCATTTAAATATTATTTAGGCGAAAGACTATTATTCAAACTGCCTGCTTTAAAACTACATACAAAAAGGCCGTATAGGCCTGATCGGGCTGAACGGAAGTGGAAAAACAACTTTATTAGAGTTATTAGCAGGTATAAGACCAATTCCTGCAGCCGCAAAAATCATTTGCAAAACAACAATGACTATACTACCGCAATTAAAAGAAAGACTCTCTAAAAGCGGTGGCGAAACGACTCAAGCCTACATCCTGCAGGCGCTCAAACAACAATCCGGTTTGCTGCTGGCAGACGAACCAACTAATAATCTTGATATGGACCATTTGTTATGGCTTGAAAAGGAACTTCGGCATTACTCAGGAGCCTTAATATTAGTTTTCCACGATCGTGATTTTTTAAGATGCATTATGCAATGAAATTCTGGGCTTTGGACGATAAACAACTTCAAATATATCAAGGTAATTACAGTAATTATCAGCAGCAAAAGATAATTTCTGAAAAAACTCATGATCAAGCTTATCGTAAATATATTATGCAAAAAACTCATTTAGAAACAGCTTTTTCTGCCAAACAGCAGCAAGCGCAAAAAGCTGTTAAAACCACGAAGATATCTTTATCAGAAGCCAGGATTACCGGAGCTAAACCCCTACTTTGCTAAAAAAACAGAAAAAGTTACAGCAAACAGGTCAATCCCTACTGACGAGGTTAGACAAACTTAAACAGATAGAAAAAAGACAATCCTTACCAATAATAAAAATGAATTTACTGTCTTCAAAACTATGGCAGGGACAAATTTTAGTAAGAGCACATAACTGGTCTTATATTATTGATAAAAAACCGCTCTGGCAAACAGCAAGTTTTTCAGTAAAATCCGGCGACAAACTTGCCATCATCGGACCAAACGGCTGCGGGAAAACAACTTTACTCAAACAATTTTTAAAAGCACACAACAAACACTTGCCAAATGTGCAAATAGCCGGCGGAGCAAAATAGGTTACTTCAGTCAGGATATTGATATTCTTGATCCTGATAAAAACCTGCTCCGTAACCTACAGTCAACGTCTTCACAAAGCGAAGCTTTATTACGTACTGTTTTAATAAGACTTCGTTTTCAAATCGCGAAGATTTTTTTAAACCAATACAGCTTTTAAGCGGCGGTTGAAAAAGTCAAAGCTTGCTTTAGCAAAATATTAGTTCAGTGACATGTAATGTACTTATGCATAGACGAACCAACCAATCACTTGGATCTGGATGCTGTAACTGCTTTAGAAGAATTATTATGCAATTGATCCAGGAACTTTGATTTTTTACAACCCATGA
>ENA-OQDT01000709-OQDT01000709.1-human-gut-metagenome-genome-assembly--contig:-NODE-709-length-21428-cov-6.127130_pt1 | contig 21428 bp, 16 predicted proteins | sample MGYA00242786_ERZ504617 | MGnify/ENA primary metagenome ERZ504617 (study PRJEB26092, sample SAMD00036337) | human gut metagenome | host: Homo sapiens | study: EMG produced TPA metagenomics assembly of...
GAAGTGCATGGAGTGTTCCCGGAGGCACCACAAAAATATCACCCGGTTTTCCCAGAAACAACGTAGTTTCTATCTGAATTTCTCCAGCTCCTTTTTTGACATAGATCAGCTCCATATCTTTGTGCCAGTGAAGAGAAACTGACGGAAAATCCAACGGGATCGTACATGGATAGATATTAAAAGGAAACAGTCTGCTCCCATGCTGTTTCTTCTCCTGGTATTTCTGCGTGTTTTCTTTTTCCATAATGTATTTTTCTCCTCTGATGATAGGATAGTATCAGTATTTGCAAGATTTTTACAAGAAACGACAAACTATATGTGATATAAATATAACCATAACATGGTACAAGATGTTTTCTGACAACCACTAAAAGCTTCTAAAGCAATGTATCTATGAAAGGAGTGGCTCACATGAGTGAAACCATGACAAACAAACTTATCGAACTTTGCGGCAAAGATATCAGAACCGCTTCCAACGCGGAACTTTATCACGCACTTCTGAAACTGGTCGATGAAAAAAGCCAGGAACAGGTTCAGAACGTAACCGGAAGAAAGCTTTATTATATTTCAGCAGAATTCCTGATTGGAAAACTGCTGTCCAATAACCTTATCAATCTCGGCCTTTATGATGATGTAAAGGAAGCTCTTAAAGAAGCCGGTAAGTCTCTGGCTGATATTGAAGAGCAGGAGCCGGAACCAAGCCTTGGAAACGGCGGTCTCGGACGACTGGCCGCATGTTTTCTCGACAGCCTTGCTACCTTGAATCTGCCAGGAGACGGTGTGGGACTCCGTTATCACTGTGGTCTTTTCCGCCAGAATTTCAAAAATAACGTCCAGAACGTGACTCCTGATTTCTGGCTGACTGACAGCTGCGCTGCCAAAGCTACAGATACGGTCTTCCCAGTGTCTCTGGCGGGAAAAGAATATTCTGCAAGACTTTATAAACTTCCGGTCACAGGATATGAAGGCCGTACCAACACCCTGAACCTCTTTGACCTTGACAGTGTTGATGAATCTGTGATCGGTGATGGAATCTCCTTTGACAAAAAGGATATCGCCAGAAACCTGACCCTTTTCCTTTATCCGGATGATTCTGATGAGGACGGTCGTCTGCTCCGTATCTATCAGCAGTATTTCATGGTTTCTGCCGGCGCACAGCTTGTCCTTGAGGAATGTGCCGCAAGAGGCTGCAATTACCATAACCTTGCCGACTATGCTGCGATCCAGATCAATGATACACACCCAAGCATGGTGATCCCGGAACTGATCCGTCTCCTGATGCTCCATGACATTGATTTTGAGGAGGCTGTACAGATCGTTACCGACACCTGCGCTTACACAAACCACACGATCCTTGCAGAAGCCCTGGAAAAATGGCCGAGACATTATCTGGACACCGTTGTTCCACAGCTCATGCCGATCATCGAGAAACTGGACGCCCTGGCAAAAAGCCGCACGGAGGATGGCTCCCTTGCGATCATCGACCAGAATCAGGTCGTTCATATGGCTCATATGGATATCCATTTCTCACATTCTACAAATGGTGTCGCAACCCTGCACACACAGATCCTCAAAGAAAGCGAACTGGCAGGATTCTACCATCTGTATCCTGAGAAATTCAACAATAAGACAAACGGCATCACCTTCCGCCGCTGGCTTCTGAAATGCAACCCATCTCTGACCAACGAGATCGAAAGCCTGATCGGAAACGGATTCAAAAAAGATGCTTCCGAGCTGAAAAAACTTCTTGCTTATACGAATGATCAGAATGTCCTCAGGAAACTTTCTGAGATCAAAAAGCAGAATAAGGAAGCACTTGCCGCATGGCTCCTTCACAAACAGGGTATAAAAGTCAACACAGATGCCATGTTCACCATCCAGTCCAAGCGGCTTCATGAGTACAAGCGCCAGCAGTTAAATCTTCTGTTCCTGATCCATCAGTATCTGGAGATCAAAGCCGGCCATATACCAAGCGTTCCGCTGGTCAGCATCTTCGGTGCCAAGGCAGCTCCTGCGTACATTATCGCCAAAGACATCATCCACGGACTGCTCACACTTTCTCAGGTGATCGAGAATGACCCGGAAGTTTCCAAATGGATGCAGCTCGTCTTTGTAGAAAACTACAACGTCTCTGCTGCTGAAATGATGATCCCTGCCTGCGATCTCTCTGAGCAGATCAGCCTTGCTTCCAAAGAGGCATCCGGAACAGGAAACATGAAATTCATGCTGAACGGTGCCCTGACTCTTGGAACCATGGACGGTGCAAACGTGGAGATCTCCGAAGCAGTCGGAAACGACAACATCTATATCTTTGGTCAGAGCAGCAAACAGGTCATCCACCGCTATGCAGTCGGTGATTACTGTGCAAAAGACTGGTACGAGGCAGACCCGAACCTTCGTCGTGCGATTGACTTCCTCACCAGCGAAAAAATGCTCTCCTTCGGCGATGAGGAACATCTGAAACGTCTCCAGAATGAACTGATCTGGAAAGACTGGTTCCAGACTCTTCCGGATTTCAACGCCTATGTGGTACGTAAACAGCAGGCAATGGCTGACTACGCCGCAGATCAGGAAAACTGGAGCCGCAGAACTCTGATCAATATCGCACAGGCCGGATTCTTCTCTTCTGACAGGACTATTAAAGAATATGATAATGATATCTGGCATCTTGGGAAATAAAAAAACACCAAAACTTAATCTTTAGCAAAAGCAGAGAGGAAATCCTGAAACTTCCTCTCTGCTTTTTTATTCTCCTGGATTAGACTTTCGGAGCTGTTCTGTCAGCTCTTCACCACCCTGTTCATACCATTCTTTTACAAACTCGTCAAAATAATCAACTGGCTGTACGCCCATGATGATCTGGATAAAACTGTCTTTTTCTAACTGCTGAAGTGATTTCGGGATCTCGCCGTCACTGTCATCCAGATACCGCTTCGCAGTCGTCCGGTAATTTCCCTCGATCAGCCGCCCGACTGCTGCAAGTCTGGACTCGTATGCCGCCCAGTCCTCTGCTGTCTCTGATCTTCCCTGGATAAATTTTTCTGCTGCATCATAGTAGGATTTCTCGATCGCACTTAAATCTGTTTCTTTTCGCATGCCACTCATCACGCTCTGGATATCCTTGGTGATCTGGAACGTCGCCTCATTATAATCAATGTTGATGACCAGCGGTCTTGCCGTCGGATCGACATTCAGGGCAAAATATGCATTCACCTCGTCTGCATCCTGCGCTCCATATCTGGTGTAGTCAAACAGCACACTGATGATCTTCATCACGATCTCCGGATGCTCATAACCCTTACGTACAACAACATATTTATTATCGCGGAAGCTATCATACACATTCTGCCAGTCTGCTTCCTGCAGATAATATGGCTGCCAGTCCGCTTCCGGGTCTGTCTCATAGACATCCATCAGAGGATTGTTCGGCGTCCACCAGAGTCCAAAAAAAGCTCCGCAGTTTCCATTTACCACCAGATCTCTGAGATTGTTCTGCGCACGCAGGGCAAAGTTCTGATCCAGTACACCACGTTCGTAGAGTTCATGCAGATAGCTGAGGGCGTTTTTTGTTTCTTCTGTCAGAGAGCCATAAACGATCTCTCCATTCTGGTTGATCCACCTCTGCGGGCTTGCATGGAATTTATCAAAAACAGGATCGACAGAATAACTGGAACTGGTACTTCCCACCAGATCAGTGTCACAGACAAGGCCGATCGGGTCTTCTCCGTCTTCTGTTCCCATCCGGTTTTCTGTAAATGCCTCCACGATATCAAATGCATCTTCCAGCGTTTTGGGTTCTTCTAGCCCCAGTTCTTCGATCCAGTCCTTGCGCAGCCACATCAGACGCGGTCCATGGTCTGTGACAGTCTCCGGGATCGCCATCAGTTTTCCGTTAAATCTCACAGAATCCAGAAGGTCGCTTCCGTAGCTCTCAAACATTTCTTTGATTCGTTTGGAAGTGCAATTTTCGTAAACCTCACTCAAATCTGCCACCAGATCATTATCGACCAGTTCTTTGAGTGTTTCTCTGTCCGACACCACCAGAACATCCGGGAGCGTCTGGTCTTTGACCAGGATATTTACAAATTCATCGTAACGGTCTTCTCTCTCCATGTAGACGTTTTTGTTCTGGATGTTCAGCATCTTTCGGAGATAACGGGTGTAGGCATTGTCTTCGTAAGTATTTCCATCCGGGAGGTTCGAATTGTTTGTACAGCTCATCTGTCCCAGAGTATAGGTCACAAGCTCCGGATATGCTCCATAAGGTGTCTGCGCGGCTGTTTCCCAGGTACCGGTGCGGACAGTTTCTTTTGCGGAAGCTGTGTTTTCTGTTTCTGTCGATGTTTCACTCTTATCTGTCTCTCTGGAGACACTGCTGCATCCGCTTAACATCATGCTTACGATACATCCCAGGATCACGGGCAGTTTCCATTTAGTCTTCATGTTTCTTGCCCTCCTTCGGGAATCTCATCACAACATTTGTTCCCTCACCGGGTGCGCTGAAGATCCGGATCCCGTATCCCTCCCCGTAGAGCAGTCGGATACGGTCATTGACATTCTTAAGCCCATACCCCTTCGCCTGATAAGCGACAAGTGTCTCTGCTTTTTCCTGTTCCATTCCCATTCCGTTGTCACGGACGGTAATCACGACATCATCTCCTACGCCTTTGAACGACAGGGAAATCTTTTTGTCTCCCTCTTCTTTTTCGTCAATGCCGTGTTCGATCGCGTTTTCTACAACTGGCTGGAGAAGAAGTTTCGGCATTTTTTCATTCTTGATCTCCGGGTCTGTCTCCCATTCTACGGTGAAGTTGTTGTCATGCATGGTAAGCTGGATCTCCAGATATGCCTCCATATTCCGGATACAGTTTTCGACCGTGACCATGTCCTCGCCTTTACTGAGTGCCGTCCTGTAAAACGTCGACAATGCAAGTGTAACCTTGCTGATATCCATCTGATTGCTCCGGATCGCCATCCAGTTCATCATGGAAAGGGTGTTATAGAGAAAATGCGGGTTGATCTGCGCCTGCAGTGCCTTCAGTTCGTATTCCTTCAATGCGATCTTGTTGACATAGACCTCATCGATCAGACGGTTGATCTCATCCATCATGCTGTGGAAACTGTTGATCAGGATTCCTACTTCATCCTCAGAATCACTGCTTACGGTAACTTCCCTGCTTCCGTGGTTTACCCGGTCCATATTTCTGGTAAGCTCTTCGATCTTACGTGTAAACAGTCGGGAAAAAGCCATCCCCAGAAACAGGATGATCAGGCCACATGCCGCGATCAGGGGGATTTCTTCCAGAAGAAGCCTGCGGACAGAACCGGAGATCGCTTTCTGGCTTTTGTAGAGATAAAAAGTCCAGCTGTTTTCTTCGCTTTCTGCACTGGTATATGCACAGGTTTCACTGAGTTTCTTGATAGCGGTACCTGCTTTGTCTGTTTTCTGGATACCTGTTCCTTCCAGGCTGCTTCTGTTGTAAAGGACTGTGCCATTTTCATCCGCGATCATTCCTCCATTCTCATCCGTGAGGATATTGGTCAGCGGCTGAAAGATCTTGTCATAATCCAGCGAAATGCAGATTGCGGCATCCAGTTTCTGTCCACTATAGATCATACGGACAGCGGTAACTTCTTTGCGGTCTGCATCTACCATCCACTGAATCCGCACATCGTTCTTGAGTTCACTGCTCCACCACTCTTCCTGCATTTTGGCAAGCGGGACCAGGGTATACTCGTGTTCTACCTGAATGCTCTCGGCAAAAAAGCTGAATGCGGTTGATCGCATCGTGATAGGATTTCGGCACGGACAGAAGAGGATCTGCGATCTCGGTGTATTTCTCATATGCCGTGTAATTATCGATGTTTTTTTCCTTGATGATCTCCTCAATATCCGGCGAATAAGTAAGATAATTCAAAAGACTGCTGTAAACGGCAGTCTGACTGTCAATACTCTCCTTCGTCTGGTCGATGATCGACTGCATATCCTCCAGATCACTGCTTCGAACCATCGTACTCTGTCTGCTGTGGGCATAAAGGGCAAGAACTGTCATCGGCACCAAGGCAGTCACGACCAGAAGAATCGTCAGCTTGTGCCGGTATTTCATGTTTTTGATCCATTTACGAAGTCTGTTCATCCTCTCCTGTTCCTTTCCGGTAAGATTCCGGGCTGCTTCCATAATATTCCCGGAAACTCCGGCAGAAATAGGAAACGTTGGCGAATCCTACTTTTTCACTGATCTGTGCTACCTTCATGTTGGTACTGCAGAGAAGTTCTTTGGCTTTTTTCATACGGAAGACACGGATGTAGCGATTGAGGTTCATGCCGGTCTCTTTTTTGAAGATAAAGCTTAAGTAGCCGGAAGACAGATATACTTTTTCCGCCAGCATTTCCAGATTCAGGTCTTCTTCATAATGCTGATAGATATAATTCTTGACGGCAGTCACTTCATTCCTTGAACTGTTCATGGAACGCTCCAGAAAAGCCTCGTACTCTTTGATATTGTCCTCTGTCACAGAAAGGATCTCCATAATATTCCTGCAGTTATAGAGGCGTTCGATCTCGTGTTCCAGTTTGTGCTCACCGGAAAACTGGTTTTCCTGAAAAAGCTCCTGGATCACGTTAGAAAATACAAATTTGATATACATCGCAGAATACTGGGTGTTATCATGGTATTTTTCCTTAAGGCATTCAAAATGTCTCCAGAGCTGTTCTATATCCTTGCGGGTGATATCCTCGGAAATCGCCTGCATAAGCTGAGAATCCTGCACTTCTCCGATTGCCATGCCAAGCACTTCATCCTCATTGGTAAACACATGCTTGTCCGGATGATAGAATTTCTCCTCCATCTGCTGTTCCAGCTGCTCCAGAACAGATGGAAGACTTTCACATCCGTCAAACTTCCTGCTCACGGCAAGATAAAACCGCTCCATGTACTCACGTTTCAGGAAATTATAGATATGATTTGCCACAAGCTGATAATCGCAGTACACATCCTGGAACAGAATGAGTGACTGTCTTGCATTCAGGTTCATGTAGAAAAACATCCTGTGGAGTTCTTTCTGCAGTTCCTGTTCCAGATTTTCTTCTGCTGTATCAAAAAGTGCCACATCTGACTCGATCAGGATCGCGCAGTGCCAGCTGTTCCACTTGTCCAGATCAATGAGTTCGCCGGCTTTTTGCAGGATCTCTTTTTTGCCGGAGTAGAGATAGCTCTGGAGAAAATACTGCTGAAGGAAGTTTTTCTCTTTGATCTCGCGGCTTTCTTTTTTTCTTCGTTTGCTGATCTCGCTCTCTGCGCGCTCCAACACTTTGTGGAAATCATCCGGATTTACCGGTTTGAGGATGTATTCGGTCACACCGTAGCGGATCGCCTCCTGCGCAAAGGTGAAGTCGCTGAAGCCGCTGAATATGATGATCTGGAGGTTGGGATTTTCTTCTTTGGCTTTCTTTGAAAGCTCCAGGCCGGTCATGTGCGGCATCTTGATATCTGTCAGAAGAAGCTGGATATCCTCGGAGCGCAGAACCTGTAGCGCCTGTTTGCCGTTGGCCGCTTCAAAGACAGTACGCTCTCCTTCCTCTCTGGAAAGCAGATATTTCAGCCCCTCTCGTTCGATTTTTTCGTCATCTACAATTAAAACGTTTGTCATGCATTCTCCTGTCTGTGTCTTATATTTATCTTTTTCATTATACCACAAAGTCCCCGGAAAGAATATTTCTTCCCGGAGACTGAATTTTCGTTATGTAATTATCAGCCTTTGACTGCGCCGGCTACAACACCTTCGATAATGTGTTTCTGGCATACCAGATAGACAACAATGATCGGAATGATATCGATCATGATACTTGCCATCATCGGTCCCATCTGCACATGTCCGAAGCTTCCGCGGAAATACTGGACTGCCATCGGAATGGTACGGTATTTCTTGATATCCAGTACCAGTGTCGGCAGAAGATAGTCATTCCATACCCACATCAGTTCCAGGATCGCGGTAGAGATAATTGTTGGTTTCAGGATCGGGATCAGAACCTTGAAGTATACCTGAAGAGGAGTACATCCATCGATCAGAGCCGCTTCCTCAATTTCAAGCGGGATACCCTTTACAAATCCTGTAAACATAAAGACCGCCAGACCTGCACCAAATCCAAGATAGATAATACAAATGTTGTATGGATTGTTCAGATGTAAGGTGTCGGCTGTTTTTGCCAGTGTGAACATAACCATCTGGAACGGTACTACCATACTGAATACACAGAGGTAATAGAAAACCTTGGATAATGTTCCGTTTACACGAACAATGTACCAGGCTGCCATAGAGCAGCACAGCATGATCAGAACAACGGACATCACTGAGATCACAAGACTGTACCAGAAGGATTTGAGGAAATCCATCTGTGTAACACTTGCCACAAAGTTTGCAACACCATTCCATGTCTCAGCTGTAGGAAGACTGAATACACCTGAAGTTGTAATCGCAACTTCTTTCTTTAAAGAGTTGACTAAGATCAGTACGATCGGATACATCCAGAGGATGCAGATCAGCGTCAAAATAATTGACGCAACCGGATTTTTTTTCTTATTTTCCATTACTGCTGCACCTCCTTAGATGATGTTGCACGAAGCTGTATCAGTGCGATCGCTACAACCAGCAGGAAGAATACAACTGCCTTTGCCTGGCCGATACCCTTCCACTGAGCGCCGCTTCTTGCATAAAATGTATCATAAATATTCAAAGCCAGTAACTGTGACTGTTTACCCGGATCTCCTCCTGTAAGAGAAAGGTTCTGGTCAAACATCTTGAATCCGTTTGTCAGAGTCAGGAAAGTACAGATTGTAACAGACGGCATGATCATCGGGATCTTGATCTTGAACAGGATCTGTCTGTTTGTCGCACCGTCGATCTGTGCTGCTTCGACCAGATCAGGAGAAACGTTGTTCAGACCTGCTATGTAGATGATCATCATATATCCGATCTGCTGCCACATCAGAAGAATCAGCATACCGATGAATCCGTTTCTTGCAGAAAGTGAAAGCAAAGGCTGTCCCCATTTGGAGAGCAGTCCGTTTAACAGCGTCTGCCAGATATATCCAAGTACGATACCACCGATCAGGTTCGGCATAAAGAATACGGTACGGAATGCATTGGTTCCTCTGTATCCCTTGGTGAGTACCAGTGCGATGGAAAATGCCAGCACATTGATCAGAATACTGGAAACAAAAGCAAACACAACAGTCAGCCAGAATGAATGACTGAAGGTGTTATCCAGTAAGATCTTGGAATAGTTCGAAAATCCGACAAAGGTTACATCATTTACGGTTGTAAATTTACAAAATGAAAGATAAATGCCCCAGATAAAAGGCCAAAGGAAACCGATAACAAATGCCGCAAAAGTCGGCAGTACAAAAATCGGCCACCATTTTTTGATCGTTCTTCCTACCATTATAATTCTCCTCTTTCCCTCTCATAGAACCCACAGGAGGAGGCAAGAACCTCGCCTCCTCTTGATGATTGATCACATATTATTTTGATTACTCGGAGAGAGCTTTCTCTGTAGCCCATCCGTCAACGAATGCACTTACAACATCATCCCATGAACCTGTGCCTGCTGCATATGCGGTAAGAGCTGTTCCAAGTCCGTTTTTCCACTCTTCAGACGGCATTGTTGTGAAGTTCCATGAAACAGGTGTTTTTCCAGCTTCTGTGTATTCAGCATCCTGTTTTACAAATACGTTTGTAGACTCCTGTGCTGTTTTGAAAGGAAGTGTGAATCCCATATCGTTTGCCATGGATTTTGTTCCTGTTTCAGATGTTACACACCAGTTCATGAAGTCCAGAGTTGCCTGAACGTCTTCATCAGATGCATTCTTGTTTACACACCAGTAGTTCTCTGTACCTGTTGCAAGTCCCTCGTTCTCATCATCTACACCAAAGTAGATCGGGATCATTGCAAGCTCGTCATCTCCGTATGTCTTGGACAGTTCTGCATATTCCCAGGTACCATTCTGATAGAATACTGCTTCGCCGTTTACAAATTCGTTTCTGGAGTCATCTGCTGTTTTTGCAGAGAGTTCAGCTCCGTCACAGGTAGAATCTGTGATGTACAGGTCAAACAGGTTCTTGTAGTTGTCAAGATATGTTCCTTTGATTGCCTCTGTATCATCGATTCCGTCTTCTTTGTACTCATAGTAGATCGGAAGGTTTGCAAGATGTGTTTTGAATCTCCAGTCAGAGGATCCGTCCATACCTGCAGATGTGAAAGCACCTTTGATTCCAAGCTCGTCCTTTCTTGCCTGAATATCATCTGCTACTTTCTTCAGATCATCGTAGCTCTTGATATCATCCAGAGAATATCCTGCTTTTTCAAGTAAGGTTTTGTTTGTGATCAGGCCATAGGATTCGATTACATATGCGATACCATCTACAGCATCTCCGTCTTTGAGCTCGTAAGTATCAGAGGTAAGTCCTTTTGTGATCTCTGCATCTGTCAGATCATAGCAGTAATCTTTCCAGTTCTTAAGTCCAACCGGTCCGTTTACCTGGAACAGTGTCGGAGCATCGCTCTTTGCCATTTCAGACTGAAGTGTTGTCTCATACTGTCCGGATGCTGCTGTTACAACTGTTACTTCTGTTCCTGTTTCTTCAGTGTAAGCTTTTGCCAGGTTCTGCCAAGCTTCATCTGCTTCTGGTTTGAAGTTCAGATAGTAAACCTTTCCGCCGTCTGCTGCCATAACCGGTACGGACGGGATCATGGTTGCTGCTGTTAATGCTGCCATTGCCATTGCTGTGAGTTTTTTCATTTTCATAGTACTTGTCTCTCCTTTTTTTGTAGATTTTGTTCTCTTTCAACCTGTCTTTATTATAGATTTGTTAGTATTTTTATACTATGATAAAAAATCAAGAAATATGTTGTTTTTTCAAGATATAAAAATATAAAAAAATTGATGTACATTTTACAATTCATGCACATCAACTTCATCTTTTTGTTGAATTTCATTCAACACCCATCTTCCGTCTTCACGTATAAATGTCCAGTATTCATAAAACGACTCCGGAATCTTTTTTTCCACGAACAACCTCTAATGTATCTGTATTGATATAATATCCAATCATTCTTCCATGAATCAGATAAACAATACTGGCATCTTCTTCACCTTCATCATCCCACACAGATACCGGAGTCACACTCAGGAGCTGAACTCGTTTCTGTATTGGCTTTTCATGTTTAACTTTCATCCATTCAAGTTTTGTAGTCCAACTTTGGGCAAGACTTTTACTCAGATACTTTTCTGCATAAGATGGATCCAGGAGCCTCCAGCATTCCTGAATAACAAAATATGCATTCTCCACATATTTTTGCATTTCTTTTGCATTCCAGTCTTCGCCCGGCTTTTCGAATTTCTTCATTTTTTGAAGACTTTTGTATTTTGCCTTTTGAATATAGCAATGAAATGCAATCGTTCCAGCCCCGGCAAAACATGCCATTGCCATCCAGCCAACTATCGTTTGCGACCATCCACCCGGACTCTCGTCATCCGTATAGTTTGATTCATTATTATAATGATATGTTCCACCGGAACTTCCCCCTGAACTTCCTCCTGAAGATCCGCCGCCGGCCCTCGCATAACATGTAATTGAAAAGCACAGACAGCAGATACATGCGAGCAGTATACAACAGATTCGTCTATGTCTCGTCATCTTTTTATTCGCTCTTATTTTTCTTTCGTTTACGGGAGATCAGACCAAGAAGGTTCTCATCTTTGGTATCGGAAAGATCATCATCGGTTACGGTTGGCTTGGATACTACGTACGCTCCTCTGGCGGCCGGCGGATCATTCTCCTGCTCAGTCATCTCTTCTGTCGACTCGTTCAACGGAACCTCTTCTTCTCTCACCTGCACAACATCGAGGGATTCTTCCATCTCGGAAACTTCCCTATCATAAGCATTGCTGTCGAAAGGTTCTTTATCAGAAGTTTCTTCCTCACTGTCAGATAAATCGTCTGCTGGCTCTGCCTTCCTGCGTGAGTTCCACGGTGCGTATTCCGGTACGACCGGTTCTTCTGGCTGTGCAGAACTTTCTGCATCATCAGATATGATCTCGCTGTCTGCATCGACTGCTTCTGCTTCCTGTTTGAGTTCTTTCAGACCGCGACGGAGGAGGATCAGGTAGATGAGGTCTACCACTCCGTTACAGAGGAAGATCCATCCTGCAAAGATTACCGTGTATTTTACCATTGTGAACGGATTGAGTACAAGGGAAACACCGAGCCCGATGAAGATCAGGCTTCCGATCAGGAGGATTTTCCAGAATCCGCTTCCGTTTTTCTTAAGTTTCAGGCTTCCTTTGAGGCTCCAGATGCTGTCTACCAGGATAAAGGTTCCAAGCAGGATCGGCAGAAGCTTGACTACGATCTGGGGATTCATGAAGAGAAAAATTCCGATAACCATCAGAACACCGCCGGAAAAAAGATCCAGGATCGTGGAATTCAGTTTCTCCAGAATATAGATCAGGATATGATAAAATCCTACAAGAATCAGCAGAATTCCAAATATAAATTTACAGATTACATTGATCGTGTTCACAGGCATAAACGCCAGGCACGCTCCCAGGGCGATATATATGATCGAGGTTACAATCTGCCCTTTCAAAAAGTTGTTGATTTTTTCCCACATGAGACTTTCCATGCTCCTTTCATCCCGATAATAAGATTTCTACAGACAGTATACCGTTTTTTGAATGGCTCGTCTATAGACATCTCCGGATGAATGTCCATTTTGTAACAACGAGCTTGCAGCGGACAGTCAGACAAAAACAGACCGGAGTCTGTGGAAGGCTCCGGTCTGAATGCTGCATATATTATTTTACGGTTACTTTGATCACATAGGATTTCTTTCCTGATCTTACTGTGATCTTTGCGGTTCCTTTCTTTTTGGCTGTGATAATGCCAGTGGAAGAAACTGCTGCAATGTTTTTATTTGATGTTGCATAGGTTACTTTGTCTGTGGAGGTCAGTGGACTGATCACTGGTTTCAGTGTTGTCTTCTGACCTTTTTTGAGAGTCATGGAGGATTTCAGACCACTGATTTTTGTGGTTGTGACTTTATTGGACTGAACTTTGACATTCAGGGTTGCTCTCTTTCCACTCTTTAAAGTTACGATAATTTTTGCACTTCCATTACGGTTCTGTGCTCTGATCAGACCGTTTCTGTCTACAGTCACGATCTTTGTATTAGTGGAAGCCCAGGATTTGACAGAGTCTCCGTTTGCCATACTTACTCTGACCATTCTGGTTGCCTGTTTTCTCTGCAGAGTGATGGCGGTTGTATTCAGTTTAATGGTTGCCTTGAGTTTGCTTCCATGGTATCTGGTCTGTGTGTGTTTGCAGTATACGCAGTATCCGACCTGTTTCTCCGGCTGGAATACCGTTGCTTTTGAAACAGTCTTCCATACATATTTCGGTGTGTGTTTCAGTTTCGGAATTGTTTCTGTCTTTGTCGCACCGCAGACTGTACAGGTATAAGTCTTCACACCTGTTGCTGTATAAGTTGCTTTCTTTGTCACTACACCTTTGTCATAGGTATGTTTATTTGTCTTTGCGATCTCTTCTGTCTTTGTTGTTCCGCAGACTGTACAGGTGTAAGTCTTTTCTCCTGCTTCTGCGCAGGTTGGCTCTTTTGTTACTTTTCCTTTATCGAAGACATGTTCTTTTGCTTCAAACTGGGCAAGTGGAGCAACAAAATATTTGTATGGTGTTTTTGTTACTGTGAGCTGGTAGTTTCCGGCTTTGTCTGCTTTGATGGAAGCTACCCCATCTGCGTCTGTTACAAATTCTGCTGTCTCATTTGTATCAAGATTTTTCAGTTCCACAGTACAGCCTGCTTCTGCAGACGCACCTGCTGACATCATATTTCTTCCATAGAGTACTGCCTGGAATTCTTTTCCGGCACAGATTTCGGTCGGAACATCCTTAAAGTACAGGTACTCATCACTCCAGCTTGTTGTGTCTGCAAGCAGATAAATACTGAATTCATCACCTGAATGCAGTACAGTTGTATTTGCGACAGTTCCCATACCTGTTTCATCTACCGGATATTCGTTATTTACATAATAGCCGACATTTCCTGTTGTATCTTCAAAAACGGTATTGATCCATCCGTTTGTTCCCACGTTGAGATATCTGGACGGATCTGCATCAAATGCTTCTCCATACATTGCTTTGTGCAGTGTATATAACGCATCTACTACAGTTACCTGATTCTTCATTGCTTCTGGTTTTTCGTATCCATAAGCAGCTGCGTCTTTTGCTGTGACAGTAAGATCCCGAAGGCTTGCTGGCTGGTTTGCCATATTGACTCTGATCTTAACCTCGGCAACGGCTGTATTTTGTGCATCTTTTGCTGCATCAACAGCTTTCTGAAGTGCCTGTGTGGCCTCACTCAGTTCCTCTTCTGTTACATTTTCTTTGTTCAGAACTGCTGTTGCTGTGTCAATAGCTTCCTTAAGTGTGGCCTTTGTTCCTTCCGGATATTGACCTGCTTCTGTTCCCTCTGTCATTCCATCCAGAAGTGTCTGTGCCTCACTGATCAGTTTCTGAAGACCTTCTGCTGCGGATTTGGTACCTTTGATGGTAACGGTTACAGAAACCGGCTGTTTGTAAAGTTTCTGAAGGACTGCATTATCCGGATGTTTTGCAGCAGCTTCTCTGTAAAGTTCACTGCTGAGTACAGAAGAAATCGTAATCTGTGTGTCGGTTTCTCTTCTTGTTACAACAAGGTTCTCATGGCCTACTACGGCATTGTTGGAAGATTTGAATTTGTTGTATCCTGCACCTTCCATTTCCCATGGATCTGTAAACTGATCGTCCGGAATAATACCCTTGCCGGTCTTGTCATCAAAATTATAGATCCATTTCGGATTTCCGTCTTCTCCAAGAATCATTTCCTGGAATGGATGTAGATTTCCTGTGATGGAATCTTTGTCTGCATACTGTCCGTCATTGATTCCGTCAAAATAATGAGCCTTTGCCAGTTCCATCAGATTTAACTGATCCTGAACTTCTGCCTCTGTGATTGCTTTGACTGTAACCGGAATCTTCTTGATCGCAGTTACTCCATCGCGGGTAAAGGTCAAGATCAGATTTGCATTAATATCATCATTTGAAGCAAAACGATCTACAGCAGCTCTGTAACCATTGACTGTAATGGCAGCATTATCTGATGTTACTTTAATTTCATTCCTGTCGAATACATATTCGCCAGCTTCATCTTTAATCCTTGTATATATTGGAAGTTGAAGATCTGAGGTACAGTTTTTAAGATCCACTGCCCCTTTTGTGTTAAAATCAGTAATCCTGTCTTCTGTATAATATTTGTCAAGAATTGCCTGAAGTTCTTTTTCGGTAGGTTTGGATATGCCGGTTCCTTTGACGGTTACTTTGAACTCTTTTGTCAGAGTTGCAAAATCAGATACTTTTTCTACATATCCGTTCAACAGTCTGTCATTTGCATTAAAGGTAGCTGTCAGGGTCACTTCTTTATCTTCCTGCTGCGGAGTAACCACACCTTCTTTTGCATCAATCAGAGAACCCCAGCCGGTGTCTTTGAAGCTGATTACGCTTTCATCAGAGGATGTCCATGTAATCTTGGACCATGCAGTGTTTACACTGCTGCTCATGCACTGTGGAAGTGTCAGATTTGAAGTTACTTCTGCCGCATCTGTATTGGAACCTTTGATCTTGTCCCAGCTAAGATTCTCCTGATCTGCTGCCATCTGTGTATTAAAGTAGTCACGATCCCAGCCGATGGTTGCTCTGCTCTCAGCTGTTTCTGCCTTTGCACCATTCTTCTCGAATACAAAAACAAGGTTTATATTTTTGGAATTGACTGCTGTAAATGAATTCGGTGCCTGTGCATAGTAATGAATAGTTCCATCTGTTGCAACGGTGTCTGAGTCATCACTGGATTTGACAGAAACCGTCACACCTGTTGTATCCATGCCAAGTGCCTCGATTTTTGTCTTAACAAGATCACAGATATTCTTGCAGGATGCAAAATCCGGACGGAGTGTTCCCACTTCTTTGTCAAACTTCTCTTTGATGGCATTTACGGTTTCTACATCTGCCGGGTCAATGCTTGATACCATTTTGACATCAATGGATACATTCTCGTCATCACCGGATGGTGTATAAGTAGCTGTTACATCTTTGTAGTCCGAAGCTTTGACAGTATAGGTGTAGGTCACACCTTTTTTCATGGTGTAGCTTCCATCTTCGTTTGCTTTCAGCTCTGTTGTTTCTGTTTCGTCCTCATCCCACGGATCTTCCTCTTCATAGGTTACCTTGATGGATGCATTCTCGATGGCTTTGCCGTCATTGTCTACCGGATTGAATTTTACATTATAATCTATAATATTTTTTTCCAGCTGAATATCAATGGTCTGGTCCCCGGACGGTGTGAAGGAGCTGCTTGCAGTTTTGTAATTTGGCGCTTCTACGGTATAGTTGTAGGAAGTTCCATCTATGAGATTGTAGCTTCCGTCTGCTTCCGGATTTACCGTACTATAGTATCCTTTTTTGACACTCACTTTGGCACCATTGACCGGATTGCCGGATTTGTCGGTCACATTGAATCTGATGTTTCTTGTAACGATTTTCTTCAGTGTAACGGTTTTTACTGTATTTACCTCTGTTGGATTGAAGGTAAAATAGCTTTCTGTGTAGTCGTTGTATCCGTCTTTCTTGACAGTCAGGCTGTATCCTGCACCCTTTTCCATGTCATAGGAGCCGTCAGCTTTCGGAGCAACTGCATTCCAGTTTTTCTCCAGTGTTACGATTGCATCCGGAATCAGATTACCTTCCTCATCGACTACATTTATACGCATAGTATAGTTCGGTTCTGCTGCTTCTATGATAATGGTAAATTCCTGGGTTGCAAGAGCGGCTGAAGCTGCCTGTGTTTCATCGTTGATCACATCAGCGGATGTATCAGCGGAAAACAGTCGCAGCGTTGCTTGGAAGCTCTGTGCTCCCTGCTCTGCTGTTGGCCGGTTAATACGCAGACTTCCAAGATTGGCAGGTTTTTTGTTCCGATATTCACCCATGGACAGTCACTGTTAATATACCATCCCACTCTGTAATTTGAAGAAGAGCTCTCTGTTTTAAAACGCAGGCTACTAATTTTACTACCACTAGTCGGTATTTTAAGTCCCACTGAATAAGAAAGACCATCCTGGCTTTTAACAACACCGGCGCCACCACTTGTGATAATCTTATTATTATCTACATAATTGTTTTTAAGATACTCATCTGCTGCAACTTTCGCATCATCAACGGCATCTCCCACTGCCTCTGCGCCATCGCTGAATAAAGCATCCTCCGCATCTGCTGAGAAGTCCGCATTCTCCTCATTAACAGTTACTGCTTCCTCAGAAGGTTCTTCTGCCTGGAAGTCCTCTGTTTGCGCTTCTGCACTGCCAGTATCCTCTTCAACAGAAATATCTGCACTGTCCTCCTGTGCTTCTGCTGTTTCTGCTTCTCCATCAGAGAATTCGATATCGGCAGCAAAGGTATTCGCCGGTACCGCTGTTACTGTCATCATCGCTGCCATGGAGATGGCCGACAATCTCTTTAAAAGTTCTTTTTTCTTCACTTTGCTCCTCCTTTTGTGAATTATTTTTGGCAACAAAAAACAGAGTCTCATAATATAGATGAGTCTCTGTCCTATACAACGCGCTGGTAATGCCGACTTAAAATATTTCCGCGTCAATATCTCACACAGCAAAAACAGTTCCGGAATCGCACCGGATTTCCACAAACTGACCGTCTCCGGTCAGACCACGCCTGGTTATGTCGTTGAGCCTATTATAGCATTTCTGTCTGAAAGCGTCAATTTTTTCTATATTAATTCTTGCTTTTTTCGAAAAAAAGGGCGATACTTTCATGCATTTTCGTTTTATTTATTACGTTTTTCTGTATCTGACCGGGGGAGTTTTGGCGAATCAGGTACAATATCGAAAGGTTCTGTCGGTCAGGATCCTTGCGAAGATGAGTCCCAGGGGGAGAGCCGCTATGATCAGAATCGCGGCGGCGAACCAGGAAGCGGCTGTGGCAAGTGACATTATCCCAAGATTATAAAAGCCTCTGTAGAGATACAGCCCCGGTACCATGATAACAATCGAGGGAACCGTCAGGGAGATTCGCGGATAACCCACTTTGTTTTTTATCATGGATGCCAGAAGGCCGGCTGTCAGCGCACCGATGAATGCGGCAGCGGCAGGCGGCATTCCTGCCAGATCTGCAAGTTCCAGACGGAGCGTATTGGCAGCCGCTCCGATCACTCCTGCTGATGCTGCCAGCCGGACCGGACTGTTGAACATGATCGAGAAACCGAACACTCCACAGAAACTGGTTACAAGCCTGCATAAGATCCACATCTCTGCCGGCAGGGAGAATTTAATAAAATCAACCGGCTTCAGATGCAGAAGCAGTGCCATGATCCATGCGGACATTGCTGCAACCAGAATAATGATCAGCGCATACATCAGTCTCTCGGTTCCAGAGCGCATATCCAGCTTGGCAAGGTCAATTCCGCTTGTGATAAACGGAAATCCCGGAATAATAAACAGCATGGCACAAATGTATCCCGCCTCATGCTGAATGGAAATACTGAACAATATCTCACCGATCTTCAGAAATCCGGCATAGACCAGACAGGCCATAGAGACAGAAGAAACGATGCAGAGAAACAGAGTAAAATGATGCTTTGTCAGTTTGCATCTCAGGAAATTCCCGATCCCGGCTCCTGCAAAAGCGCAGAACATCTCAATCGGACCGCCACCCAGCAGGAACGTAAATCCACAGCATGCAAGCGCCGCCGCAAATCCAAGTGTGACCGGTGAATACAGTCCGTGTATTCTTTCGATATCATCCAGAAGAGAATGCAGTTTCTCTCCAGACATGTCTTTTCCCTCGATTTCAAATTCCCGGATAAAATGCTCCAGCCGGTTCAGCTTGGAAGTGTTTACTCCGGTATTGGTAAGACACAGTGACTGTGTAAAGCCGTTTTCGCCGTCAAAACAGGTGTACTCGATCGACATCAGGCCGATATCTGCCGTACAGGTGATCCCCATGGTTTCTGCCAGCGTATTCATGGAGCTTCTGACTCTCCATGCGCCGGTTCCGCATGACAGAAGCATGATTCCCACACGGCCGATGATGGATGCTTTTTCTGTAAGACTCGCCTCTGTTACCGGAACATCTGCCCCGTTTTCATCTGTGTATTCATGCCAGGCGATATCCATATGATTTTTTCTGATGATCTGCTGCATCGTTTTCACTTCCCCGCCTGTCTGTTTATTTCAACCAGAATGTGTTCCCGGCATCCCAATCCGATACCGTTTGCAATCTCGATATTTTTTTCCATTTTTCTCTCAAAATGATGAAACGGGAGAAAAATTCCCAACGTGGCTGTATTTTTTTCTCTGCCTTCCTCATCTCTGACTCCATAGTACATCAGAGCACGCGGCAGTTCCTCCTGAAGACGCATCAGGAAATCCCACACAACTGCATAGATTCTGTCCTCGTTGATGTCCAGCTTTACGGACTCCGGAAAACGGAACATCAGGAGAATTCCTGTGTGTTTTGAAATCTTTTCGGTTACGATTTCACCACTGTCTGTATAACTGTGATTTTCCCGGAATCCATCTGCCATATACATCTGATAATCCGGTATTTCATCCTGCTCTTCATAAAGTTTGTGGAACATTTTGTATTTTTTCTCGTAAAGATGATTTTTGAATTCATTCAGAAGATTTCCTTTATCATCTGTGAGAAGAACCGGATTCTCCACACCTTTGTCATTGAACCGTATCGGAATCAGAAAAGAATTCCTCAGAAGGTCAAAAACGCTGTTGTTACAGACTGCCATGAGAAAAGCGGAAAGATCCTTATTCTCATAGGCATTGAACAAAGCCGCCGCAAAAACCGTTCCCGGAATGTCTGTCCCGGCACCTTCGCTTTCTTCTGCGGATGGTATCACCTCAAAGAAGGTGTTTTTTAACCGCTCGCAGGCATTTGGGTTTGTAAGAATTCTGTCAAAAATCTGCTCTGCTTTTTCTTCTCTTGGAAATATGGTACTCATAATACCGCCCCTTTCGAGCATTATTATAGAACCGCAGAAATCAAATGTAAATTTCATCTCTTCTATATTTAATATAACCTTCTGGGCAGATCAAAACACATCCTATTGCGATCGCCTTTATGATTTTGAACTGATCCATTCCTGTATTACAGCTTCGTCAGTCTGAAGTGCTTCTGCAATCTTCTCCAGTGGAAATTTCATTTTATTCAACGCCATAGCTGTTTCTTTTGCTTTTTGCAATTCCCCCTCTTTCAATCCGGCTTCGTATTCTGCCTTTCGCAGTTTTCGTTCTTCCTCTTCTTTGTCGTATTCGAATATACTCATTGCGATCACCTCCGATTTGCTTTTTTCGAAGGAATTCTGCAAGGATTCCGTTCTGGATACAGTCGTTGACTGCCTGTTCTACGGCTGTGTCCAGGTCGGTGCTTCCTGCGTATTCCCGCACTTTTGCTACATATTGGGCATATTCTCTCAGGATCTGGCACTGCTCCAGTAACTGGCTGTTGTGGCCTTCGTTGATATTCAGGGTAATCACCTTTAATTCCAGGTTCGGCTCACCGGTCAGGTTTTCGTAGGATTCTGACAGGTAACTGACCCAGCTGTTTTCTTCTCTTTCGGTTCCGTTGTAGAATACAAGGAAGTTCGGTGCCGGGATCTTCTGGATGCTGGATGAATACAGGGATCTGTGGTCTACGAGCTTCTGGTATTCCCCTGCTATGTAAAAGAGATCCCTCAGCGGCATATTTGGGTTGTAGGTTGACTGGTGTTCATACAGAAACAGTCCCGTGTCCACAATAAATGCCAGATCATTCTTCATTCCCATATAGACTGCATTTTCCAGCGTCACGATCTCCAGTGCGTCCGGGTCTTCGTAGCTGCTTCCGTTTACTGCATTGTAAAGGGAAAGCAGATTTTTGCGATCAGAGAACAGCATTCGGAAAAGTTTCAGAACGTGATGTACTGTCTTTCTTTTCACTTCGAACCCCTGCATTTTTTTGTTTTGACTGGAATTTAAAAGCATGGATTTCTGAAATGATTTTAGAAAAAAATAATTAGACGGCAAAAATGCCCTGAACTTCTAAGAAATATGCTTTGTTTTATACTAGCATTCTTTCTCTTTTGGTTCAAGGCATTTTGAGGTTATTTTATAATTTTAAGTATCTGTTGTTACTGTTCAAGGGTTAGCTGGACTTAAGAAGACCGATGGTGTAAACTGGTAATAGTTAGAGCCATCGGTCTTCTTTATCCAAATATCCTGGACACTCTGTCAAATATATTTGCCGGTTCTTCC
>ENA-OQDT01000710-OQDT01000710.1-human-gut-metagenome-genome-assembly--contig:-NODE-710-length-21423-cov-3.358988_pt1 | contig 21423 bp, 16 predicted proteins | sample MGYA00242786_ERZ504617 | MGnify/ENA primary metagenome ERZ504617 (study PRJEB26092, sample SAMD00036337) | human gut metagenome | host: Homo sapiens | study: EMG produced TPA metagenomics assembly of...
ATCTCAGTCTGGGATGCTATTAAATCCAAGGTGACGGCCGTCATTCATGCAATGGCATCTGTGATCAGCACTGTGATGAACGCCATCAAGACGGTATTTTCTACCGTGTGGAATGCGATAAAGACAGTGGTGACCACAGTAGTAAATGCCATCAAATCCATCGTGACGACTGTGTTCAATTCTATCAAAAACACAGCAACCACCGTATGGAATGCAATAAAAACCGCTGTTACAACTCCGGTTAACGCCATCAAAAGCACTGTCACAACAGTATTTAATTCTGTAAAAAGTACAGTTAGTAGCATCTTTAATGGAATCAAATCCACTGCTACTTCCGTGTGGAACGGCATAAAATCCGCCATCACTACTCCTATCGAAGTAGCTAAAAACAAAGTCAAAAGTGTGGTTGATGCTATCAAGGGATTTTTCTCCGGCATGAAGATTTCTCTTCCGCACATCAAGCTGCCACATTTCAAAGTGACTGGCAAACTGTCCATCGCTCCACCTTCTGTACCACATCTTTCTATTGATTGGTACAAGGAAGGTGGCATCATGACCAGTCCTACCATCTTTGGGATGAATGGATCTTCCTTGATGGCTGGCGGTGAAGCCGGTGCAGAAGCTATCCTGCCTCTCGCCGGTTTCTACAAACAGCTGGAAGCGATGATTTCCAGTCATCTCAATACCAGTGCAATGGAAAAATATCTGGCGGTCATTGCTGATAATTCCAGTAAGGGCATCTACCTTGAGGACGGTACACTTGTTGGCCATCTGCTCCCGGCAATCGACGGTGAACTCGGCAAATCACAAAAATTACAAAGGAGGCTCAGTCTATGACACCTGATATTAAATTAAACGGAACATCAGTCGCTTCTATGGGCTGGCTCCGAGAAACTGTCTCTTTTCCAGTGCCGCAGTCGCAATCCAATACGATTGTGGTGCCAGGAAGGAGTTCTCCCATTCGTTATACAGAAGCTCTGGGGCGTGTATCTTATCAGCCTCGGAGCTTTTCTTTAACGTTTTCCATGCTTGGAACAAGAAAGCGATACGATCAGATGGTCGCTGAAATGGCAAACCGCTATGCTGGTCAGCTCATAAAAGTTTCGACCAGCGAGGAGCCAGAGCTATATGCTATTGGTACTTTAGAGATTTCATCTGAATATGATCCACTCTTAGGTAAAGGCCAGCTCGTGATTTCCTGTGAAGATGCAGATTCCTATCGTTACCACAATGAAGATACAATCGTTAATCTGACTGGCTCCGGTAAGCTCATTATCGAAAATGACTTTATGCCTGTTGTTCCTGTTATTACAACCTCAACAGAAACAGCTCTCAGCTGGACAATCGGCAGTGATTCTTTCAGGAAATCACTTAGCGCAGGCACTTGGACGCTTCCTGAATTTGAACTGCAAGCTGGTAGAAATACAGTCACAATTCAAGGGACCGGCACAACGATCTTTCGATTTAGGGAGGGGCCGCCTATGAGTATCTTTCGTATTTTCGTAGACGGTCAGCATTTATCATCCACAGTTTATCCCCGAGCTTGCTATTACGAAGCAAAGATGGCCGAAGATGCCGAAAACATCGACAGCCTGACACTGTCCGCTCCATTTAATCATCCGTATTTGGATTCCATCCGCCCGATGGCTTCCACTATTGTTTGCAAAAAAGGCGATGCAACAGTCTTTGAAGGTCGTGCCTTAAACGACGGTAGTGATTTTTTATAATACCCACACTTGGACCTGCGAATCGGCTCTGGCATATCTCAAGGATAGCCAGCAGCCGCCTTTCTCCTATAAAGGAACACTCAAAGGTCTTTTGGAATATTTTCTCTCTGTCCACAATAAGGCAGTCGAAGAAAAGAAGCGTTTTAAGCTGGGAAATATCATAGTAACAGATAACAATGACTATATCAGCTATAGCAACTCAGAGTATTCCTGCACTTTGGATGCTATCAAAAGTAAGCTGATCAATACACATGGTGGTTATTTGATGGTCCGCTATACAGAATCCGAAAAAATTCTGGACTACCTTGCAGAGTTCAATACTCGTTCTGTGCAGTCTGTGGAATACGGAAAGAACCTAACGGATGTCAAAATCACCCGTGATCATACCGAAACGCATCACTGCTCTGATTCCACTTGGAGCAAAGAAAAAAACAACTGATGAAGAAGGAAACGAAGTCGAGTCCGATGAACGTGTTGATATCACTTCTGTAAACGACGGGCTAAATTATATCTATGACGATGCTGCTGTAAAAGAAATTGGCTGGATCTGGGCCACAGAAGTCTGGGATGATGTCACGCTTCCGGGAAATCTACTCCGCAAAGCAAAGGCTCGTCTTGCAGAGCTTATTGCCGGTATCACTAGCATGGAACTGACCATCGTGGATGAATCAGACACCCGGTGCTGATATCGGAAGTATTCATGCCAGACAGTTTGTGAACTGCTTATCTCCGCCTCATGGCATTGATGGACGCTACGCCTGCATGAGCAAGACCGTAGATTACTTGAATCCGTCTGGGAACACCATAACCATTGGAGCCAGTGGTATCAAGCTGACTTCCATATCAGCCAAACAGAATGAAAACCTCTCTGCTATCGAGGATGAGCTACTCGGACAGACTGCCACCATTGAAGGTAAAGCATACCCAGTGGAAGTCGATGGTAAGATGTCTATTGGTAAAAACTCGTATTTGACAGCGAAGCTAAAGCGAAAGCATGGCTGAACAAACAGGCAACAATTACTGCGTAAGAATTAAAGGAGATTGTATGAGCGACTTAAGACCAATAGGAGCTCCGGTTGTTATGGGTGGACAGGAATACAATATCCTGTTCACCATTGGAGCAATTGAAGCAATCCAGGAAACCTGTAATAAGGCATTAGTGAAAATTATGCCGGCAATTGCGAGAGTTGCTGACTATAAAACCGATTCGGAAGATATAAAAACACTTTATAGTGTTGTGGCTGCATTTCTCACCGTGGATACAGGTAAGGAAGTAAAAGTAGAAGCCATTGACGGACTTATAAAGCCAGCTGAAATGCAGAAGCTTGCTATTACCTTGCTGGAAGCATACGGTTTTTCTATGCCGGATCCTGACAGTGATGATGAAGATTCTGGAGACGAAGAGGAAGAAAACCCAAACCAGGAGACCGGGCTATAAACGTAGCCCGGTTACTGTATGTGGGATGTAAGGTGCTCAATTATAGTGAAAAAGAAGTGTTCGGTATGACACTTCGGAAATTCTATCTGATTTATAATGAGTATTTAGATTTTAACGGCTTAAAGAAAAAAGATGAAGAATTAAATCTTGACTCATTTTTCTGATTTTCTTCCGCAGCTTTGCGAAAAGATATTGAATTTGGCAGAGCTGCGGATTATAATTAAGAAAAGCAGAAAGGTGGGTGGCATATGTTATTGGTAATATTGTTTGTATTGTTATTATTTGCAATACTGATAGGGACTCTGATAAAGAAATTTGTCAAATGGGTTACATCACCGGTGGTGTATAAAACCCACATTGAAGAAGTCCCAATATCCAAGAAATAAGTATAAATAAAAATCCATGTAAAAAGAGCATCTCGGTCTGAGGTGCTCTTTTTATGTGGAATTTTTTGTTGGGAGGACTAGCTATGGCAGGAAAGAAAATTGGAATTGTACTTGCACTGGACGGAGAAAGACAATTTTCACAGGGCGTATCAAATGCGAAAAAAGAAAGTGCAATGCTAAATTCTGAACTGAAAAAACTTAGCACAGAATATAAGGGAAATGCCAATTCTCTTGAATTTCTGACTAAAAAGCAGGAAAACCTGTCAAAGCAGACTGAGAGTTATCAGAAAAGGGCGGAGTCTGCGAAAAAAGGACTGGAAAATGCACAGAAGGTATCGCAGAAAGCCGCACAGCGATATGAAGAACTTTCCAAGGCATTGAAAGAGGCTGAAAAAGCCCAGGAAAACATGCAGAAATCTGGAAAGGATGGTACAAAAGAGTATCAGCAGCAGTCAAAGGAAGTGGAAAGCCTTCAGAAGGCTGTTGAAAAGCAGGGCTTGGAGTGCCAAAAGTGCGAAGGAAAAGTATCGGACTGGTCTAAAAGAGTTAGTGACGCCGAGAATGATATAGAAAAAAATAACCAGGCTTTAAAACAGAATGAAAAGTATCTGCAAGAAGCACAAAATGCTACGGATAAATGCGCAAAGAGCATAAACGAATATGGAAAAGAAACAACGACGGTTATCACTACTACGAAAGAGTTCGGAGAGAGCTTGAAGGAAGGTTTTGGAGAAGCTTTAGCAGCAAAGGGCCTGGAACTTGCAGGAGAAGCTATTTCGGCAATTGGTGATAAGGCAAAGGAAGCAGCAGAGTATGTGGTGGAAGTCGGAAGTTCCTTTGAAGCTGGAATGAGTGAAGTGGAGGCTATCTCTGGAGCAACCGGATCAGAGCTGGAAGCACTGGAAAATAAGGCAAAGAGCCTTGGAAGTAGTACGAAATTCTCTGCAACGGAAGCAGCCAACGCGATGACAAATATGTCCCTGGCCGGATGGTCTGTAAACCAGACTCTTTCTGGAATTGATGGTGTTCTACAGTTGGCAGCCGCTTCCAATATGGATCTGGCAGATGCATCCCAGATTGTTACAGACAATATCAGTACTTTTAATCTGGAAGCTTCACAGTCAACTCATTTAGCAGATATGATGGCATATGCACAAGCAAACAGTTCTACTACAGCAGCAGAGCTGGGCGAGGCATATAAGAACTGTGGTGCCAATATGAATGCCGCCGGTCAGGACATTGAGACCACTACCTCTTTCCTGGAAGCATTGGCAAACAACGGACTCCGGAGCAGTGAAGCTGGTACCTCCCTTGCTGCCATAATGAGAGATCTGACCAGTAAGATGAAGGACGGAAAGATTGCCATTGGTGATACTTCTGTAGAAGTCATGGATTCCAACGGAAACTTCCGCGACATGACGGACGTCCTAAAAGATGTAGAAAATGCTACAGATGGAATGGGAGATGCACAGAAACAGGCGGCTCTCATGTCAACCTTTACGTCTGACTCCATTAAGGGCTTGAACATGCTTCTTAATACCGGCGCTGATCAGGTAGCTGGCTATGAGGAGAGTCTGAGAAATTGTTCTGGTGCTGCTTCTGATATGGCAGATACCATGCAGGATAATCTGCAGGGAAAATTAACAGAGTTAAGCTCTGCGACCGAAGGGCTTGGCATTGCCGCCTATGAATATATTTCTGGACCGTTACAGGGCGGTGTGGAATTGTTAACTGATATTATATCAGGATTAACAGATGTGATAACACCTCAGAAAGATGCAATGGAAGATATGTACGATGAAGTTGTACAGTCTTCACGGAAAGTTGCCGATAATGTACAGGCCATTGATGATCAGTTTACCGGAACACTTGACTCGGTGGAGAATGTAGGTGCTCTGGCCGACAGACTGGAAGCCCTGAATAATGTTGAAGACCGGACTGCAGTGCAGAAGCAGGAAATGGCAGCTATCGTAGACAAGTTGTCACAGTCTATTCCGGAATTGGTAGGAGCATATGATTCTGAAAACGACAAACTGAGTGTTACTAATGACGAATTGGAGAAACTGGTAGAAAATTATAGGCAGACAGCAATTCAGCAGGCAGTAGTTGCAGCTACACAGGATTTAATTAATCAGTCGTTAGAGGCACAGGTACAACTGGATAAAGCACAGGAACAGAAAAAAAATATTGAAGATAGAATGGAACTCTTGGAAAAAGAAAGAGAATTAATTGTAAAGCTCCAAGAGGAAAGACAGAAAGCCAGTGTGGATCCAAGCTATCAAGTTGATATTGATTTTCCTACAGAGAAAACAAAACTTTATACAGAGGCATTAGAAAAAGGTACAATAACTCAGGATGAATTTGATTATGCCATGAAACACCTAAGCGATAGTAGTAGCGAATTGGATTCACGTTTGGATGGTATTGATGGAAGAACCGTAGCATATGGTGATGCAACTGGAATAGCAGCTACCAGCATAGCAGATTGTGCAGAGAAAATGGAAGGGTATTCTCAAGTAATTGAGGAAAATCAAAAGACAATTGATAAATGCTCGGAAGAACAGGAAAAATATGCTAAGAGTGCGGAAAACCTGACGGGAGTTAAAAAGGACGATACTAACGCAACAGAAGACAATACAAAGGCTCAGGAAGATAATGCTGATGCACCAGGCAACCGGATTAGCGGCAGCAGGAGCTGGCACAGCTCTGGAAGGTTTTTAACAAAACCATGGAGCGATCTCAGGAAGCAGCATCTGCTGCTAAGGACGCTATGCGCCAGATTCTGGATGAGTATAATTCTACCATGGATTCGATCAAAGCTGATTTGCAGGATAAAATCAGTTTTTGCAGATAAATTTGATGGTGGAGATGACATAACCACAGAACAGATGAACGAAAACCTGCAGTCCTGGGTTGATGGAATCCAGAACTATCAGCAGAATCTCCAGCGCCTTAAAGAAGCCACAGATGAGAGCGGACAAGCGATCTTTTCCGCAGAGTTTATCCAGGCAATCCAGGAGCAAGGAACTGATGCAGCTAATATGCTCCAGCACATGGTATGGACTCTGGATAATCAGGGAGAATACGGTGTTGAACAGCTGAAAGGTATCTCCAAGAAGTGGACTGATGCCATGGACATTTCTGAGGATACAGCAACGGTGATGGCGGCAAACAAGACCGCTTATGAGTTGGCAGTGGGAGAGCTTGGCTCCACAGATTATGATTTTTCTGATCTGCGCGAGTCTATTGACAATGCCGTTGCTTCGGCTGTAGAAGGCTGGGCTGAGCTTCCGGCAGCCACACAGGAATCTCTCATGCAGACTGTCCAGATGGCGCAGGAATGCGGTGTACAGATCCCAGAGGGACTTGCAGATGGAATTGCAAGTGGCGAGATAACCCCTCAGCAGGCAATAGATCAGCTGAACGGAACTATTGAAGGAACAATCCAGGGCGTGGCAGAAATTGCCAATAAAGCGGGTATCCAGATTCCGGAAGAAATCCAGGCAGGAATTAATGCCGGTGGTACGCAGGCAGTATCAGCTATGCAGGAGCTTCTGACACTGATCCAGCAGCAGGCAGCAGATGCACAGTCTGCAGGTGAAGATGTTGGTACTGCTGTAGGAGAAGGAACCCAGAATTCAATTAAAGATCAGCAGTCTGGTGTTGAACAGGCTGGTGGCGAGATGGCGTCCGCCGGAGCGAAGGCAGCCGAAGAGAAAAAAGGCGAATACGAGAAAGCCGGAACGGTAGCCGCTCAGCTGTATCAGACTGGTATAAATTCCGGAAAAAGTGGCGCAATCAGCGCTTCCGGAACCATGGCAAGCCAGGCAGTGGCCGCGGTTCGGACCTATCAGAATAGCTTTTACACTGCGGGATACAACGCGGCTGCTGGTGTAGCACAAGGTATATCAGCAGGCCAGTCCCAGGTCATCAGCGCTTCAATAAGAATGATCAATGCAGGTATTGCCGCAGCCAAGGCAGCAGCAGAGATCCATTCTCCATCAAAGAAATTTGAGAAAGAAGTCGGCTATCAGTTACCTGCAGGTACTGCGTCTGGTATAACTAAAAACACAAAGGTAGCAACTGCAGCCGCTGGAAAAATGTCCCAGTCTGTGTTGAAAAACGCCACCAGCTGGCTTAAGCAATACAATAAGAGCCATGAAGCTTCCCTGGACAATGAAAAATGGTACTGGCAGCAGATACGTGATACAGCTGTGAAAGGATCCACGGCCTATAAACAGGCAACCGCTCAGCTCAATAAGCTTAACAGCAGTTCCACGATCAGCAAGGCACTGAGCAGCAGTATAAAGAACAATTTTGGTGTATCCAAAGAAAAAGTTACCGGATCCGGAGATAATCAAAAGAAAACTACTAAGGATGCAGAAACTTATAATTCTGAGGTTCTCAGTGCTGCTGAAAAACGGCTGGAAAAGTACAAGACATTACATGCTGCCTCTTTAGCCCAGGAGAAAAATTACTGGACCACCGTTCGAAAGAATTTAAAGAGCGGAACTGATGCCTGGTATGAAGCAACACAAAAGATCCAGGAACTGGACACGCAGATCTACGAGGAAAAGCAGGAGAAGCAGGAAGAGGCAGCCAAAGCCAGAGAGGAAGCTGCAAAGACCCAGGCTTCAGTACAGAAATCCCTTATGGAGACCTACCAGACCTATTATTCCATGTCCGCCAGGGCAGAGATGGAATATTGGGATATTGCCAGAAAACAGTTCACAGCCGGCGCGGATGAGCGCATAGAAGCAGATAAAAAGTACCTGGAAGCCAAAGAAGATTACGAAAAAGAACAGCTGCAGCTTGATGAAGATTACAATGATAAGCGGGAAAAGCTTGAAAAAGAACTAAATGAGACCATACAGGATCTGGAAGAAAAAAGGAACAGTGCCATAGCTGATCGGAAGAAAGACATCCTTTCATCCATGAATAACTATGATGCCTGGGATGCTTCCGGATATACTGCAGATCGTCTGATTTACAATATGAATACCCAGGTTGAGGGACTGAAACTGTGGGAAAACCAGTTACAGGAACTGAGCGGAAAGGGACTTTCAGAGGGGCTGCTGCAGGAATTGAAAGATGCAGGACCAGAAGCAGCCGCCAATATTTACAGCCTGAATCAGATGACTGCAGAGCAACTGGATGAATTTAACAAGCTTTGGGAAGAAAAGCAGGAGATAGCAGACCGGCAGGCAAAAAAAGATACACAGGCTACGCGGGATGCTATTGACCAGCAGATAAGTGACACCAGGAAAGATTATAAGAAACAGCTGGATGATCTGGCGGCTGAAAATGCTTCCGCGGTTGCAAAGCTGAATGAGGGCTTATCTACCGGCCTGAAGTCTCTGGTGGAACAGGCTGGCCAGATTGGTGAGGACATTGTAGGGAGTCTGATCGCCGGAATTCAGAAAGCAGGAACCGGCGAGACATTGCTTGATGTAAATGTATCGCCGGCTGGAAAAAATGTGTCAGCTTCTTTCGAAACCAGTGGAGCAACTGCTTCCAGTTCAGCTTCTTCCGGATCCGGCACTTCTGGAAATATATCCAAGACAGAAATTGCGCCGGCGCAAAAGAAAGAACTGGATAAAGTGACTGTGGGCGTAGCTGAGGAACCGGCAGAGATTGCAGAAGTACAGAAGCTGATAAATGCAAGCAAGGCGCATAAGAAATCCGTGTCGGATGCAGAGAAAAAGAAACATTCAGATTTGTGGCAGTATATTGTAAAAAAATACGGCAGGAGTGTGAATGATTCCACTGTAAAGAAGATAGCAGATGCCCTTAGCGTGGAAGCGGATGCAAAGCCGTCATCTAAGCAGAAGAAAGCTATACTGGCGGCAATGAAAAAGCGGGGACTTCGAACCGGAGCAGAGAATATCCTGGAAGATCAGCTGGCATGGCTCTTTGAAAATAACGCACAGGAGTATGTCCTTCGTAAATCGGATGGAGCGATCATGCAGAATATGCTTACCGGTGATAAAGTGATCAATCCACAGGGGGCAGAAAACCTTTATAATTTTGCTACAAACCCGGACCGGTTCCTGGCAGACAGATCTCTGGATGTAGGGGCTGCCGGAATTGAAAAGCTTAACAGGCTGATCCGGCAGCAGTCAGAGCACCAGGCGAAGTTATCAGGAGGCTATCGAAGTAATAACTCCGATATACTTAACAAAATGGATTCCATGATGAGTACCATGGAAGCTATGATGGAGAACATGGCAAGCTCCATGAAGAATTTAAAAGTATTCATGGATAAAGATAAGCTGGTGGGGGAAATCCGGGAAGACATGAATATTAAGAATGAAATGGCAGCTACAAGGCATACAAGGGGGCGTCTAAGATGAAAATAAATGGCTGGGACATATCCGGGGCACAGGCCAAGCAGTGGAATGTGATTCCGGGATTTTCCAATATTGAAAATGAAAGCGAATGGCAGAGGGGAAGCCCACTGCCATTTTTTGTCAACGGTTCAATAGGGTGGAAGACAATCCAGATTACTTTTTTGGTATATGGATCCGGACGAAATGAGATCCTGCAAAACTGCAGTACCTTACTTTCCAAGATGTCCGAGTCGGTCATCCTGGAATTGGATAAGTTCGATCACAAGTTTTGTGGATTCTTGAGTAAACATGATTTCACAGAAAACCCGCTTGGCCGTCTGAAGGTAACATCCAACAGACTGAGCAAGCTCACCGTTGATTTTTTCTGTTATGAATTCGCTGAACAGCCGGATGGTTCACCGTTTTCAGAGTCCGCTTCCGGGATGCTGGAGACAGTAGTTACTAATCCCGGAAATGCCTGGACTCCTTGTGTGGTGGAGATTACGCCGAAGGTGGGGATAGGACAGTTAACGATAGCCGGAATTAACAGAAATCCAGACACGGGAGAAAACCTCCAGGCGGTGATCAGGAACCTTACTACTAACAGTGTTGTGATTTTAGACGGAGAAAGCGGGAAGATTACAGAAGATGGAGCAAACAAAGCAGCTGATGTTGATATTTGGAGCCTTCCGGCTCTTTTGCCAGGTACAAACCAGATTACCTTAGACAGTACTTGGGTAGACCTAACGGTGAAGTATAGACCAAGATTTATGTAGGAGGAAGAAAATGACAAATCAGGAAATGTTAAATGCATATAACGGGTTAAATTATTTTCAGGAAAAGGAAACGAAGATTTATAAAGAGAACGGAAAGAAAATTTTATCGGGGAAGATAAAACTGAGTTACGCCATCAATAAAAACAAGATTCTTTTAGCTAATGCATTAAAGCCTTATGAAGACACACGCAATGGATTAATGGAAGAATACCGGGATCTGAAAAAGGAGGAAAAAGCGGTTGCAGAGGAAAGAAAGAGGGCTGAACAGGAAAAGAGAGCCCCCAGGGATGTGGATATCATTCTTAAAGAAGGAAAGGATGTAAAAGAACTCAACGGAAAGCTTCAGGAACTTATGAACCTGGAGTCGGATCTGGAGGTCTGCAAGGTACCTTTGGAGGAACTTTTCGGGCTTGATATTGGAAGCTGGGAACTGAGTGCTTTTATGTTTATGATTGAAGACTAAAAGAAGGAGGCCCTATGCTTAAGATCTACGATACAAACCACAATGCCATAGGGCATATTGTTAAATACAAGGACTTAAAGATTGAGGGCGACGTCACCACTGGTGACCGGACACTCTCTTTTACATACATGGCTCGTCATCATGAAATCTGTGAGGAGTTCTATATTGAGACTCAGGATGATGAATATGTAGTAAAAGAAAAAAGCGTAAGCACAGATGGATTTCTTTCATTTGTAGCTGTTTTGAATCTGGAAGATTTGGAAGCAAAACCATGGAGCTCTTTTGGTGTCACAGAATCCACAATTGCAGATGCGGCCAAGCTCGCTCTGGCTGGATCTGGCTGGACAGTAGGCGAATGTACAGTCACAAAGAAAAGAAATGCAGGTATCCTGCAGACGAATGCGCTTGGAGTAATCCAGAAGCTGTGCACCGCATTTATGTGCGAAGTCGTTTATGATACCAAGAAAAAGACAGTATCATTTTACGATCAGGTTGGCCAGGATAAAGGGAACTTTTTCCTCACAGGGCTTAACCTGAAAAGGTTACAGCGGAAGGGCAGCACCTACGACTATTACACACGAATTATCCCTATTGGCCAGGATGGGCTTACTATTGAGTCCGTAAATGATGGGAAGAATTACCTGGAAAACTACCAGTACACGAATAAGGTGAAGGCCTACATCTGGAAAGACGAATCTTATACAGATGCTGCCGCCCTAAAAGAGGATGCAGAAGCGAAGCTGAAAGACCTGTCAAAGCCGGAAGTATCATACAGTGCTGATATTATTGATCTGGCCAGACAAAGAGCCGGATACGATGATTTTTCCTTTTCCCTGGGAGACACAATCACCTTGATCGATGCCGCCACTGGGATCCGGGAAAAGCAGCGGATCATCAAACTTATACAGTATCCACAGAACCATACTAAAGATGAGTGTGAGCTGGCAAATAAGCTTCCATCATTTGAGGAGACCAGGGAGAAGCTCCAGGCCGCACAGGAAATTATTAACACTGTAATCAGTGATGACGGACGGTACACTGGAACTATCAATGTGTCGGACATTCTTCATTTTAATGAAGGTGTGTCTGGCAGCAGTGCGGTTGGAGCCTTGCAGGGACAGTACAACACACTGGCGGGAAGTCTGTCTGAATTAAAAATATCCGTTGGCCAGATTGAGGCAAACTATATCAGGGCAGAAGAGGCTGATATTAAGTATGCAACCATTGACAGTTTGAAAGCACTTGAAATAGAAACTGCCAGTATAAAGTCGAAATATGCGAAATTTGAGAGTACAGTTACTGATGAACTGGCAGCTAACAAAGCGTTAATTAATGAACTAGATGTAGAAAAGCTTAATGCTACAGATGCAGATTTGAAGTATGCAAACATTGATTTCTCCAACATTGGCGTGGCAGCTATGGAGAAATTCTATTCTGAGTCGGGTCTCATTAAGAATGTGGTGGTCGGTGATCAAACCATCACTGGTGAATTGGTTGGCGTAACTATTCGAGGAGATTTAATCGAAGGCAATACTATTAAAGCTGATAAGTTAGTTATTAAAGGAGAAGATGGACTTTATTACAAACTTAACACGAATGGTTCTACCATTACTTCTGAACAGACGGACTACAACAGTCTTAATGGTACTTTGATTCAGGCTAAGAGTATTACAGCAGACAAGGTGGCTGTGACTGATTTGGTAGCTTTTGGAGCAGATATTGCTGGAAATCATATAGGAAATGGTGCTATATATTCTGGGGTAAAAACATCGGCTCTTAATACGACAAAAGGATTCTATCTCGGTTCCGACGGACAAGTTGGTATAGGCGATACAAATCATTATATTCAGTTCTATAAGGGAGACAATGGAGAATTTCATCTTAGAATTAGTGCTGAAGACATTTTGTTCGGAAAGAGCAAAAAAACTATCGAAAGTGCAATCAGCGAAATAGATACAAAAGTCAACAATGTTAAATCCATAGTTGGTAAAACGTATACATATCAAATCGGTACAAATATGACAGATGTCCCTACAGGAGGATGGTCTATTTCGATGCCTAATGTTCCGCAAGGACAGTATCTGTGGACAAAAGAGACCACTTTATATTCAGATGCGAGTACTTCAGTTGGATATGTTGCTACCAGAATGGGCGTTGATGGAGCAGGAGGAGCAACCGGTCCACAAGGTCCGCAAGGTCCTCAGGGCGTTAAGGGTGAAAAGGGAGCAACTGGTCCACAAGGTCCGCAAGGTTCTCAGGGCGTTAAGGGTGAAAAGGGAGCAACTGGTCCACAAGGTCTGCAAGGTCCTCAGGGCGTTAAGGGTGAAAAGGGAGCAACTGGTCCACAAGGCAACCAAGGTGTTCAGGGTGTTCAAGGTCCAAAGGGGGATGGTCTTGATGTTAAAGATACCAGAAACACCAACCAATCTCCAATCTGGTATATACAGAATTATCCGATGACAACAGTGAATGAGCTAAAATTGGCTAGTTCACTTGGTCTATCTGGTGAAAGTTATTGTTATTAACAACATATGTTCCATGGAAAGATAGTTCTGGAGGATATCCCAAACAGACGGCAAAGATAGAGAATCGTGAGTTGTGGCGAGTCGGCATTAATAATACGACATGGGGTAATTGGAACGATGCCTATTCCCTTGCAAGTTCTGCTGATATGGGAATAGCCAATTGGTGTTACAACAATGATCGTACCTATATCAACGGAGGACGATTATATGCCGGAACTGTTACAGCAACTCAGCTTGCAGCTGATTCAGTTACTGCTGACAAAATAGGAGCCGCTGCTGTAACCTCAGAGAAAATAGCTGCATTGTCTGTTACAGCCGACAAGATTGATGTTGCCGATTTATTTGCGCAAAACATTACGGCAACAGGAACTATTAGCGGTTTGACATTAACGAGTGCAGACGTTGTTGCTAAAAGAATCATCGCTACAAAAGAAATCTCGTTGTCATGTAAAAACACTGCTGATGTCGAAAGGGTTCTTTATTACGATGGAACTTCTGTACGAGTTGGAAAATTACTCAATGCTGCCGGTGCACAAAGTGGGGCTGGATTCGAGTTCTTTGATAAAACAATCACTATGTATGGTAGTCTGAATCTATACAGCGGCGACATTACAATTCCTGGCAAAGTTCAGGGAAAAACAATAACTGCGACTGTAGACATGAATACTAATACCATATATGCATCTAATTGGTTTAGATCGCGCGGTACTACAGGATGGTATAGCGAGGATTATGGTGGTGGCTGGTATATGACGGATGCCGATTGGATTCGGGCATATAACGGAAAAGGTATAGCAACCAATGGTAACATGTTCATTGGCGGTTATATTCAGAGTAATAACATAATAAATACAACCTACGAATATCAGTCCAATAGAGGATCAGTAGATTGGCGCTTTGGTGCGGCAACGGGTACAGGCGATGAAAACTTCTTTAGTTTTTATGATGCAAAAACTGGAAAAATTCCATTAGCACTTGATGGTAATTTTGGAAATATTTATGTTGGTTTTAACGTAGGTAGTTATGAATCACCGACTGCGGTAGGAGTTTATCTTGGAGGGCAAGTTGCCGGAAATAGAGCTTTTATTTACCACGGAGATTCGTACGCTGGATCAATATGGATTCAAACCAGACTTGACGGATCGTGGAAATGGTTTAGTCTCGGAAGGGTATGTAGCACAGCTCTTTCCGATATTCGACTAAAAGGTAACATAAGAGACACTGAAGTAGAAAATGCCACCAAAGTTATAGAATCAATGAAAATTCGTTCTTTTGAAAGAAAGGATTCTCATAAGAAATACAAGATTGGCTTTATAGCAGACGAACTCGAACAGCTCGACCCTAACCTTGTCGATGGTGGCGGAGAAGTTGATGGACACCCATATTATAAATCTGTCAACAACTTGCAGATACTCGCGTATGTTGTGAAGTCAATGCAAGAACTCAATCAAAGAGTAAGTGAATTAGAAAAAGAAAACGAAAAACTCAAAAGAAAACGAAAAACTCAAAAGAAAACTTAACTTAAACTAGGAGGATTAACATTATGGCATTAACAACATCAAAGAATATCAATTTATCAGGACAGTCTGTAATCAACCGGGGTAACGGTGGAGACTTACACAGCCTCTCTCAGCGAAACAAATCCAGAGAACATGTATATTCAGCAGTCAACCACAAACCAGGAGTTACGGAAAGCAAATCGAACACAATGTCGGAAAGACCGTGATGACTTCGAAGAACTCGCGTATGCGATGCAGGACAAAATGATTGCAAACAAAGGACAGGGTGATGTTTCAGAAGAGTGACAGGAGAAAAATATGGAGATTAGGGCGAGACTGCGTAACCGGTCTTATTTTTATACCATAAAATAATATAATAAGAAGGAGAACACATAATTATGAAGGTGATTGATACGTATAATGCCATTGTTGGCGCAGCTGTTGCTGTATTGAGCTATATCTTTGGAGAGCACTGGATTCTGTTTGCTTTGTTCCTGGCATTTAATGTTGCTGACTGGATTACGGGCTGGATGAAATCCAGACTGGCGCATAAAGAAAACTCCAAGGCCGGCTGGAAGGGAGTCCTGAAAAAACTGGCTTACTGGATCATGATTGCGGTAGCCTTTGGAGCATCTGCAGTGTTTGTAGAGATTGGAAAGACGCTCGGCGTTGATCTGGGAATCACAACATTACTTGGCTTCTTTGTACTGGCATCCCTGTTGGTAAATGAAATCAGGTCTATTTGTGAGAATCTGGTGGAGATGGGAGTGGACGTCCCGAAGATCCTGATCAAGGGACTGGAAGTAGCCGACAAGGCAATCAATAAAGATGGGGAAGATATTGACGCGGGCGAGTGATCGCCCTCTTTTTTGAAAGGAGAATTTCCATGAAATATTTTATCTGTGTAGGTCACGCGAACTATGGCGGTGGCGTCATCTCATCTGCAGATGGTACCAGCAAGGGTGGTGTGAACGAATATAAATACAACAAGGAACTGGCGCCCTATGTGTGCAAATGGCTTAAGGTAGCAGGACATGAGGCAACCCTGTGCATTGCTCCGGAAGGTCAGCTGCATTCGCTGGATGATGAAATCAAGTATTTCATTGAAGAAGAGCATAAACAGAACTATGATCTGTCTGTCCAGCTTCATCTGAATGCCTTTAATGGAGAGGCATATGGCTGTTTAGCATGCTGCTATAATGCAAATGGACTTCCAGAAGCCCAGCGGATCAGCGCGAAGCTCGGTACTGTCTGGCACAATAGAGGGGCAGAAGTACGCCCAGGTTTATATTGGACCAGAAAGACCAAGGCAAAAGCTGTCCTGGTAGAATCTTTCTTCTGTGATAACAAGGACGATTATGCCAAAGCGAAAAAACTTGGTATGGATGCGCACGGAAAATTGATCGCAGAGGGAATCATCGGGAAGGATATTGTAGCCAAACCAAAAGCAAAGTATTACATTCAGGCCGGTGTATATAGTGTTAAGACCAACGCACAAGCTATGGCTGCCGATTTAAAAGCAAAAGGATTTACCGCTTCTGTCAGAAAAGTGTCAGGTCCAGTTCCGTACAGAGTTGAGGTTGGGAGATATAATACCAAGAAGGCTGCAAAAAAGGTGGTAAAGAAGCTGAAAGCAGCAGGATTCCAGGTATTGGTGAAGAGTCTGTAATGTCGAAATCCGTCGTACTATCTCGCACGATAATAAGTGACAGATGAGGTAGAATCTGGTACATTAAATATATCCCTCAAATAAGAAAAAGTCCTTACAATCATGCAGCTGCCCGCAGAAGAGTGAGGGCTTTTCTTCTTATATAAAATAACATGGTTGAAGCTGTATAGAATAATACAAAAATGAATACGTAACATACTGGTAGCTAACAAAAATCGCGAAAACCCATTAAAATAAGGGGTTACAGTTTCTGTTGAGGAAGCTGCTAAGGCTGGTAAGTTCTAATAATTGAATAAACTATAATTGCTATGTAGCAATGAAATTGGGCACTCTGTACAAAATACAGGGTGCTCATTTTTTGATCCGCAAAGTCAACACGCAGACCCTGCCCACGTCCTGTTCACATAAGTAATTCCGTATGGGCAAAATGTGGGTGAAATTCTGAATGCATAATATATAATGTGGGTGCTAAAATTTGACTTCTACTCACAGAAATTTTCACAAACCCATCAAATCTCCCTCACAATTTCATCACAGATTTCAGGTATATTAATAATCAAACAAAGGCGATAACCTTTTTAATCGTATAGATCATATTTTCTTTTTCATACTTGCCAGGACTTTTTGATAAGTCCTGGCCCTCCTTTTTTTCTGGAACAAAATCAGCCCGACAGATTCCATTGACGAAAACATAATTCTATGGTAAAACTTTACTATGCCAATACATTACAGGAGGTTGACCCGAAATGGCAAAAGAAGCAAAGACAAATGCAATGAGAATGCTGGACAGACAGAAGGTAAAGTATGAAACACTTGCCTATGAATGTGACGAATTTATTGACGGAATCCATTGTGCAGACATTACAGGTGCACCATATGAACAGTCCTTTAAGACACTTGTTATGGAAGGGAAAAGCGGCGGATATTATGTATTTGTAGTCCCGATTGAGAAAGAAGTGGATCGTAAGGCAGCTGCCAAAGCAGTAGGAGAGAAGGCAGTTGATATGATCCATGTGAAAGATATTACGAAGATCACAGGTTATGTTCGCGGTGGCTGCAGCCCTATTGGAATGAAGAAACCTTTTCCCACTGTTTTTGACGCTTCAGCAGGAAATTTTCAAGAAATTTATGTAAGCGGGGGGAGAATCGGTCTGACCTTGAAAGTGCCAGTTGCGGATCTTTTGAAAGTGACAGGCGGCAAACTGGCTGCAATCACAGCAGAAGAGTAAGAAACATATATTTTACAGAAAACAAAGCGAAATATGCTAAAATATTTATAAAGAAAACACTGCATGCTGCTATATGCCAAATGCCTTTTTCAAACACACTCTGGCACAGTCAGCAGTGCGAATCAGAAACAAATGATAAAGTGTTCCTGATAAGGGTTCGGTAAGCAAAAGCCACCAGCAAATGTATTATATTAAGCTCGCAAGACGAGCAGCAAGGAGGATTTATGAGAGAAGGAAAGAAGTTTAAGAAACTATTGATCGGGGTCGCAGCGGCTGCTATGACCATGCTTTGTACCTTGCCGGTATCAGCGGCAACCAAATCGTTTAAACCGATCACAGTAAAAGCAGGCAGATGTATTCATTTATTGAATACCAATATTCAGTCAAATGCGATTACGAATTACAGTTACCGCATTCAGCCGCAGAGTTCCGGCACCAGATATGATATTGTATATGCATATGGCGGAGAAGCAGAAGCTTTGAAGGGCGCCAGAACAGATTCCGGCCAGATCATTAACAACACATACATTAAGAGCAGCACCTCTTCCAATCAGGGAATGATCGCCTGCCTTAAGGTTACATCAGGTTCTGTGAAGCTTAGCGTGAAAACTTACCTCACCGAATGCCAAGAGCAAGATTACAGCAGCATACCAGAGTTCCAGTCACAGTCCATTGAAGAACACAAGGACCATCAAGAAAGGTCAGTGGATCAAGATGACAAGAACCGGAAGCAATCTTTCTACTTTACCATTGAATTGTTGCAGCTAAGAAGGGCGCTAACATTAATCGCAGATTAAACACAACCTCTTATGAAAATTACAGCTTCAAGTCCAAGTATGTGGCATTCAGACGCTACACCAATAAGAAGGGCGGCAAACTCTATAAGAGAAAATATCTGACTACCAATGGAAGCACCAAGTATCATTTTATGCTGATTCCACAGAGCTCTGCCGGAAGATCTTATACAGGTGTTCTGACCACGAAGAAAGGCAATGTAACTTATTACTATCCGTCTGATTATATCAAGGTAAGCGGATATGCAGGAAACAGTAAATAAACCCTGAACCCATTTTCAAACATGCTCTAGAAAAGCAAACAGCAATATCTGCGAAAAGCTCCTCCTGTCAGTTGATTTGACAGGAGGAGCTTTTTAAGAATGTGTTTGGAAAATTTGCGTCGTATATCTTGCGGAAAGACTTTTCAAACGCGTTTTAATTATCCTGAGCGTCTTCTTCAGTAATCTCAAAGACATGGCGCTTTTTAGCCATCTCATCACTTGCAAGATATTCGTCATAAGTAGTGATCTTGTCAATCATAGTACCATTTGGAAGGATTTCCATAATACGGTTTGCAGTTGTCTGAACAAACTGATGATCATGAGAGGTGAAAAGAATTACCCCCGGGAACTTGATCAGACCATTGTTCAATGCAGTGATGGACTCCATGTCCAGATGGTTGGTAGGCTCATCCAGAATCAGGATGTTGGCACCGGAAATCATCATTTTGGAAAGAAGGCAGCGAACCTTCTCGCCACCGGAAAGTACGCGGACACGTTTCACACCATCCTCACCAGGGAAGAGCATACGTCCAAGGAAACCACGCACATAAGTGGCGTCCTTGATCTCAGAATACTGTGTCAGCCAGTCTGTGATCGTAAGATCGTTATCGAATTCCTGAGTATTGTCTTTGGGAAAATAAGCCTGGGTGGTAGTGATTCCCCATTTGTAATTACCTTCATCCGGTTCCATTTCTCCAGTGATGATCTTGAAGAAAGTAGTGATCGCCTGCTCATTGGCACCAACGAAAGCAACCTTGTCCTCACGTCCAAGAGTGAAAGAAATGTTATCCAGAACCTTCACGCCATCAATGGTTTTGGAAAGATTTTCAACCATGAGAACTTCATTTCCAATTTCACGGTTCGGGCGGAAGTCGATGTAGGGATATTTACGGCTGGAAGGACGCATGTCATCCAGCTGGATCTTCTCAAGGGCTCTCTTACGGGAGGTTGCCTGCTTGGACTTGGAAGCGTTAGCACTGAATCGGGAAATAAATTCCTGGAGCTCTTTGATCTTCTCTTCTTTTTTCTTGTTTGCTTCTTTCATCTGCTTGATCAGAAGCTGGCTGGATTCATACCAGAAATCATAGTTACCAGCGTACAGCTGAATTTTACCATAATCAATATCAGCAGTCTGTGTACAAACCTTGTTCAGGAAGTAACGGTCATGGGATACCACGATAACAGTATTATCAAAATTGATCAGGAATTCTTCAAGCCATTCAATTGCGGGAAGATCCAGATGGTTGGTAGGCTCATCCAGCAGCAGAATGTCAGGATTTCCGAAAAGTGCCTGTGCAAGAAGAACCTTGACTTTCATACTACCGGTCAGGTCAGCCATCTGTGCATAGTGGAATTCAGTGTCAATTCCAAGACCGTTCAGAAGAGTAGCAGCATCGGATTCTGCTTCCCATCCGTTCATCTCTGCGAATTCACCTTCAAGCTCGCTGGCACGGATTCCGTCTTCGTCGGTAAAATCCTCCTTGGCGTAAATGGCTTCCTTCTCTTTCATGATCTCATAGAGACGAAGGTTACCCATAATTACAGTGTCGAGAACTGTATAGGCATCATATTTGAAGTGATCCTGCTGTAAAAAAGAGAGACGTTGTCCTGGTGTGATCACAATGTCGCCCTTGGTAGGCTCCAGCTGACCGGAAAGAATCTTCAGAAATGTAGATTTTCCTGCACCGTTGGCGCCAATAAGTCCGTAGCAGTTTCCTTCTGTAAATTTGATATTAACATCTTCGAAAAGAGCTTTCTTTCCAACTCGCAAAGTAATATTGTTTGCTGAAATCATATTTTCCTCCTATATTAAAACGTTATCCTTATAAATACACATATAATGATAAGTATAGCCGATTTTCATTTTATCGTAAACTGGCAAATTTGCAACAATTATTTCTTGTTTAAAGGCTGTTTTACAGCAGAAACATGGAGAAAACTCACAAAATCCAAAAACCTTAGACTTTACAAAAAAAAAGCCGCTGTTATAATGGCTGAATATAATGCCAGAATGAATAAAAGCACCGGAAGTTTTTTCTAAAAGGTGGTGTACGGTGCTGCTTCCCTGGCATTCAACTGGAGGAAAAATTATGCCGAAGAAACAGATATATCTTACCGGTTTTATGGGAACCGGTAAAAGTATGATCCTGAATTGCCTGCATGAGGTATGCGGTTTTGACAAAATTGAGATGGATGAGCAGATTGTTCAGGAACAGGGAATGAGCATTCCAGAAATTTTTGAAAAAAAGGGGAAGAATATTTCGGAATCTGGAGACCGAAAGCTTGTAAAAAAATTTCTGCCAATGGATAATATCGTAGTATCGT
>ENA-OQDT01000711-OQDT01000711.1-human-gut-metagenome-genome-assembly--contig:-NODE-711-length-21413-cov-11.790520_pt1 | contig 21413 bp, 20 predicted proteins | sample MGYA00242786_ERZ504617 | MGnify/ENA primary metagenome ERZ504617 (study PRJEB26092, sample SAMD00036337) | human gut metagenome | host: Homo sapiens | study: EMG produced TPA metagenomics assembly of...
GGACAGTCATGGATACCATGCCCGAAATGATATACGAAAACACAAGCAGCTTCCGCTGCTCGCTCATTTCCGGCATCATGTGCATATCCCAGCCGTCGAGGAAGGCTTCATACGTCATGGTCTGCAGCTTGCGTACAAAATACGGGTCTCCCTGCTCACTGCACAGCACCTGAATCACCTTCATTATGCGCGGATTGCTCCGGATCTGCTCCAGAAAGTCGATAAAGAATCCCTTGATCTCCTGCAGCTCGCGGCACTCCCGTTCGTGCATCGGCGCATGCTCGTGCATGTGCTCGATGATCTCGTCCTCGGTCGTGCGAAGGATGTCGGTCACGTCCTTAAAATGCAGGTAGAAGGTCGAGCGGTTGATGTCCGCTCTCGCGCAGATATCCTTGACCGTGATAGAGACCAGCGGCTTCTCCAGAATCAGGTCGATCAGGGCTTCACGCAGCGCAGACCGCGTAAAGCGCACTCTGCGGTTACTTCGAGCTTCGGGCATGTGCTTTTCCTCCTTGTGCACAACAGGACGGTTTTCTGTGGATGGTTCTTATTTTATCAGCGTCGTGTCCGCAAGTCAACACCGTGTCGAAAATCAAAATGTAACCAAAGTGTTAAAAAACCAGCAGGGAAACCTGCTGGTTTTCTTAGGCTGCAAGCGAAAGCACCTCATCCGTGCCGAAGATACGGTGCAGGTCGGAACGTCCCTGCTTCATTCGGTCATACACCGACCGGTTTACAACCGACGTATCCCCCTGCTCAAAATCCTGCATGGATTTCCGAATATCCAGCAGGCGGTAGCGCCCCTCGTTGGAATCGCTTGCGTGCAGCATGAACATCGGCACGTACTCCGCGCCGGAAACCGTCACCTGTCCGGTCTCCCCGCTTCTGGTGAGTGTCAGCGTGACAGCTGCCGTCAGGTTGGTGTACGGGTCAAACTGATTGGAGATCAGGTTGCCGAGACAGTAGCACAGATAGCCGGTGCGTCCGTCCGGCAGCGTCCGCAGCTCCATCGGCTGCGGCACATGCGCGTGCCCGCCGAGCACCAATGTCGCGCCGTGCGCAAACAGGTAGTCCGCCAGCTGCTCCTGCCTGCTCGGACGGCTCAGTGTGGTACTCGTTGCCCCAGTGTACATACACGGCGATCGCATCCGCACCGGACTGCCCCGCCTTGTCCAGATCCGACTGGATGAGGTCGTAATCCACCACACTGCAGTCGGTCATGTAGTCGGTCGTGTATACGCTGACACTGTACGGGTGCTCGCTGTCCACCGGCAGGCCGTTTGTGCTGAAGGTGTACGCCAGCATGGCCAGTTTGATGCCGCCCACGTCGATGATCTTCACCGTGTCGCGCTCCTGCTGTGTGCGGTAAGTGCCGACATGCTCCAGACCGGCGGCGTCCAGAACATCCAGTGTGCGAACAAGACCGCTGTACCAAGTATCCATGCTGTGGTTGCTCGCCGTGGAGAGCAGGTTAAACCCGACCGTTTTCAGACCGTAGGCCAGCGCATCCGGTGCGCAGAACTGCGGGTAGCCCGAATACGGCGGACCGTTGAACGTGGTCTCCAGACAGGCCGTTGTGTAATCCGCAGCCTCGTAATACGGTCTTGCGTCCGCAAATAGGTGCGTAAAATCATACGCTTCGCCGTTCCACGCATCCGCGACAAGCGGCATGTGCGCCACAATATCGCCCGCCACGCACAGGGTCGCTGTGGTGTCCGGCTGCACCTCCGCCTCCTGCCGAACGGTCTCCTCCGGCTCCTGCAGGCGCGGTGCATCCTCACATTGAAATCACCTCGTAAAGTTATCTCAGTGCTTTGCCGCCAATTTCTCGGCCATCTCCAGCAGACGGTCAAAGGTCTGCTTTTTCTTCCGGCTCCTCGATCAATTTTGCAAGGAGCGCACGGAACACATCGGTGCTGTCCTGCCCCAATGCAACTGCAACTTTTTTCAATGCAGTCGTGCAGTTTCATGACCGCTTCATCGGAGGGTTTGGATTTTGCAAGCAGGTCGGACAGGTAGCTGATGAAGGGATAGGTGGAATCATCATGGATGATCTCGTTGGTCTCCTCGATGATCTTCTGGTTATCTTCGGGGGTCATATCGCCCTTTTCTTCCCATACATCACGGGAAGAAGTGCGGCCTTTCAGAAAGGTTGCAAAAAGCAGGCGGTCGATGGGTGATCTTTTTTTGGTATCCATTGGCTATCCTCCGCTTTCAATTATTCTGTGCATTAAAACTGGTTTTAGTATAGCATGAATGGAAGTATTCTATCAAGCCCACTTTCTTGCGGGTTATGAAAAATTTTTCGGAGTAAGGGCCTAGGCCACTATCCCGGTTGACAACCATCGACAAACTGGGATTTTTGTTATTCTACGATACCTTCAATATAGCTGTAATCAATATTTCCCTTTGTAACAGAATAGAAAAATGGATCTTTTCTAATTGTATCATCTGAATTGATAATAAAATTATTCCAATCGCCTGCTTCGTTGCCATCAGACAAATAAATAGTAACTTTGAAACTATATCCCATATATCCCAAAGACGGCTTTGACCGCTTTAATTCGACGCCATTCAAATTTTCGACAATATGCTGAATCTGCTCTTTGTCGGTAATATGTGTTGCGTTTCCGCTATTGCCATTGAAAACAACTATTTCCATGACCTCATTAGGGTCTAAGTCCATCAAGTCGAGTGGAATATTAAACCATACAACAATGCCCATCAAAAGAATTATCACAACAGACAGCAATATGATGATTTTCTTTTTCATATCAGCTCAACTCCTTTGCCAACTTTCGATTTATCGAGTTTATTATACCACACCGACCCCCATTGTAAAAGAGCCTATGTACGCCGCCCGCAGGCGGCAAAAGTCAGTCGGGGGGAAATTCCAGCTCGGTAAACTCCGCATCGGTCAGCAGCTTCAGCTTTTCGATAACGTCCTCCGACAGCTCCCGCAGGGCGGTTTCATCCGGCATCAGGTAGCACTGCATGAGCCGCAGTTCGTGGATAAGCCCCAGCCGGGTGCCGGTGTTGTAGAGCATCATCAGCATCAGCTCTTCGTGGTTAAAGTTCATGGGCATCCCTCGCTTTCCGGCATCCAGTTGGGTTGCACTCCGGGGCATCGCACTTCTCTTTGAGCGTTTGCAAAACCGAGGTACGTTCCGACTTTTCATCCAGAAACCCCGGCAGCTCCTTGAAGCCGATGCTGTCCACATAATGCGCTGAAATCTTCCCATCCTGATTCAGCATGATTACATCGCTGACCGACAGGCTGTGCCCATGGTAATCCGTCGGGCGAGCGAAGTTGAATTTCTGGTACAGTTGTTCCAACAGCTCCGCTTGCGGAACGCTGCGCTTTCCTTCCGGGAGATTGCCCCGGTACAGGATCTCGTAATTCTCAATGGACGGAGCAATGTTCTGCTTATTCAGATAGCGCATAGCGGCAAATCGGAACGCAGGGTCTGCATCCTGATGCAGCTGCATGACCAGATAGCAGTCGTGGCCGCTTTGCTGGAATTGCTTCATACGGTATGACTGTATCTCATTTCGGTCTGCAAGTTTCTGGGTAAACTCCTCTTGCGTGAGCGGGATGCAGTCCTTGTTCCGTAGGTTGTGGGTGTACATAATTTCGTCCCGCACTTCTTCGATCATCAGTTCAGGCGCATCAATTTTCCCACGCTCCAACAGGCAGCAGTCGCCCTGATAGAGAGCATAATTCCATGCGCCATCCTCTGCCTGCACGGTAAGGTAATAATCGTATTCCAGATTCCACGCCCGGCAGTCCTGCTGTGTCAGCGGCTCCGGCTCCACGATGGCATGGCTGCGTGCCATGCGCTCTGCAAATTCACAGATGTGCTGCACCGATGACCCGATCTTCATGTGGTAGTCATCGAGATACTCGACCACCTCGGAACGCTGGTGTCCGTCCGGGTAGGTCATCTGTACAACACCGCCGTCCGGCACCCGGAACAGCTCGTTGTACATCGGGTCGATGAACCGCACATCATTTTCCGGCAAAGAACGTGGAGCCAAATTCCGGCGTTTGCGAACCCCGGAGCGAAACTTTTCCAAGGTGGTGACGGCAACATTCTGAATCCTCCCCACAGGCTCATCCTGATGCTCTGCCAGATAGTAAGCACGGGCGGTCTCGATGCGACGCTGAGTGTTGCCCAGAGCTTCCCGTGGAATCTGCCCTTCCTCCACCGGGAGGGGGCTGTTCTTATCGAAGACCTCATACCCGACACCTGCGAGATTTTCCCGCAGATGCAGATACGTCTGCTCGTTGAGGAGGTAGACCGCCTCGTTGTCCTTTATCACGGCATCATCCTTCATCAGCAGCCCCCATTCTCAAATTCCAGACTGAATTTGCTGCGGCCATCGACCTCGGTGCCCAGCAGCACGGTGGCATTGTAGGTCTTTCCCTTGGCACTCTTGCAGTCCTTCAGGCGGACCCGACCATCCCGCAGCAGCTTGTCCGCCACATGAGCGTCCATGCGTTTGCCGAGCCGTTTCAGAAAAGCATTATCCTTCCACAGCACGAAACGGCACTCCCGATTCTCGCAGAACCAGCCCTTTTCACGCTCCACAACATTTGCACCACAGTTGGGGCAGACACCAATCACTTTGTTTTTCATAAGCGCATTCGCTCCTTTCGCAGCCTCGGTGGTCGTTACCAGCGAGGAGATCATCTCTTTGATTTCGGTCATAAAAGTTTCCGGCTCCATTTCGCTGCGCTCGATTTGCAGCAGCTTTGTTTCCCAATCGGCGGTCATTTCCGGGGATTGGATCTCTTCGGGCATCACGGTGATGAGGGCTTTGCCCTTGTCGGTGGGGAGCAGCACCTTGGTCTTTTTGCTGCCCTTTCGTTCCAGAAAGCCCTTCTGCACCAGCTTTTCAATGGTGGCGGCTCTGGTGGCAGGAGTGCCGATGCCCTGACGCTCCACACCCTCCGGCATACTATCCGCACTGGCGGTTTCCATAGCGTGCAGCAGGGTATCTTCGGTGAAATGCTTCGGCGGCGAGGTCTGTCCCTCTTTCAGTTCTGCATTGAGGATGCCGCACTCGTTTTCCGCTGCATTGGGCAGGGTGGTAAGTTTCTGTTTTCGGTTCAGGATGTCTGCCAGCACCTTGCGCTCCATCGCTTTCCAGCCTTCCTCCAGAACCTCCTTGCCCTTGGCGGTAAACTCCTCCCCGGCACATTCGGTGGTCAGCAGGGTTTCCAGATACCGGAAGGGCTTGCTCACCGCCATCAGCGTCCGGGCAATGATGAGCTTCAGGACGTTCTGCTCCCCCTTGGGCAGTGCGTCCAGATCGGCTTGCAGCATACTGCGGGTGGGCAGGATGGCGTGATGATCGGTGACTTTTTCCCGGTTGACGGTGCGCCGTGTCCGGGGCACAGCCTCGTCCACATCTTCCGGGGTAATGTCGAAAAATCTTTCCAGTGCCTCGGTCAGTTCCTCCAGCATTTCCTCGTCATCGTCGGTGATATAGCAGCTATCAGTCCGGGGATAAGTGGTAAGTTTCTTCTCATACAGGCTCTGCACATAGTCCAGCGTCTGCTGTGCGCTGTACCCCAGCAAGCGGTTAGCATCTCGCTGAAGGGTGGTCAGATCGTACAGCGACGGCGGATTCTCGGATTTTTCCTTGCGGGTGATGCGCTGGATCGTTGCCACCATCTCCCTTCGACAGGCTTCCAGCAGTTTTTCTGCAACGGATTTTTCAGGAATGCGGCGGCTGGATGCCGTGCAGCCACTGGTCAGTTCCAGATCCACCGTGTAGAATTTCTCCGGCACAAAGGCGGCAATGGCAGCTTCCCGCACCACCGTCATGGCAAGCACCGGGGTCATAACACGCCCTACCGCCAGCGGTTGACCGTACAGGCACGAAAAAAGCCGGGACGCATTGATGCCGACCATCCAGTCGGCACGTTCCCGGCATAAAGCCGCCTCATACAAGGCATCGTATTCAGTTGACGGTTTGAGATGAGCGAAACCTTCCCGGATGGCGGTTTCCTCCATGCTGGAAAGCCACAGACGGGAAAAGGACTTTTTGCACCCAGCTTGCTGGTAGACAAGTCGGAAGATCAGTTCTCCCTCCCGTCCGGAATCGCAACTGTTCACAATGCTGTCTACGTCCGGGCGGTGCATAAGTTTTTGCAGGATGCCAAACTGCTTTTTGGTGCTGGCAGACACCAGATACTGCCACTTCTGCGGTAGGATGGGCAAGTCTGCGATACTCCACTTGACGTACTTGGCATCGTAGACATTGGGCGGAGCAAGTTCCACCAGATGACCAACGCACCAGCTGACGAGATAGCCGTTGCCCTCAAGGTAGCCGTCCTGACGGCTGGTGGCACCGAGGACTTTGGCATAGGACATGGCAACTGATGGTTTTTCTGCTACAACTAGAATTGAAATAAGCGTTCCCTCCAATCTGTTTTCATTTGGATATGTACGGCGGCAAAATGCCGCCTTGAAATCAGATGGGTTCGGTGTCCTGCTCGTCCGGGGCTTCGTCCTCATCCGGCACATCGGTCGGAATCTCAAAATCGCCCTTGTCCTCGGTGTAATCTGCATCAGGGTCAAGGGCTTCTTTTTCGGCCTGCTTTTTCTGCTTCTGCTTTGTGAAAGCATAGAAAATTCCGCCTGCCGCCAGTGCAATCAGCACGACCACGCCCAGAAAGGCACCTGAATACTTCGTGACTTTGTTCTCCTTGGGCGGTTCAGCGTTTTCCGCTTCCTCTGCGGCTTTCTTGGCTTCTTCCTCGGCTTTCAGCCTGTCCAGTTCAGCCTGTGCTGCCGCTTCTTTTTCCGCAGTGTAGGCATCCGCAGCTTCTTCCTCCATCAGAGCCAGAAGGTCGGCTTCGTCCACGAGGTTCATAAAGTGGACGGTCTGCTGCCCCTTGGCATTACGGTCGATGACCAAGTAGAAGGTGTTGCCGGATTTGCTGACCAGCGTAATGAACTGCTGTCCGCTGCCATCGGAATAGTTGGTGTGGTAGTCGTCCACCAGCGTCAGGTTGCCCTCCGGGGTCAGGGCACCAGAGGTTTCGTCCGTGATGGTGACAACATCTTCCTCCACGACTTCCGGCAGAACGGGCTGTTCCACCGGGGCGGTATCGCCCTCAAAGGCAAAGGCGGGAGCTGCCATGCCAGCGCACAGTGCCGCCGATACCAGCAGTGCGCCCAGTTTCTTAATCTTCATCTGCATCCTCCTTCTCGAAAGTTGCACCCACGGCAGACAGCGCAGCCGGGTTCGGGGTGGTGGTAGCCGACTGCCGCAGCAGGGCGGCGAGCTGTTCCGGCGTGACCTTTGCAGTCCGCACCATCTCGTTGACCTCGGCGGAATCCTCCTCCTGAATGCGCCGTTCCAGAATCTCGATGCGGTTGTTCAGTTTGATGCGGCGCTCCTTCTCTTTTGCCAGCATCGCCCGCAGCTTATCCGATTTTTCGCTCATAGTAATTCCTCCAATCATTTTGAAAGCCGTCCAAACCCGGCGAGATGCTTCTCCCAGTAGGACGAGTGAATGTTTGCGTACTTGATGGGGTCTCCGGCACTGACCATCATGCCGTTTCCGAGGTAGTGGAGTAGGAAAGTGCCGCCTTATCGTATTTCTACGACAGGTCTGCACAGACCTCTCCCAGAACCGTGCTTGCGCCTCTCAACGCACACGGCTCCCCATTTTTTGCTCCATTTCAAAAGTCATTCCGTTTTAGTTCCATGATGAATTCTCATGTGGCATTTGTGGCACACAACGATTGTCTTGCGCCTCTTTGCCAGCATGACTTTCTCCCAATCAGCTTTACCTTTCAGGTTTTTGACCTTGTTTACATGGTGGATTTCATAGCTATCGCTGTCTGTACAGCCGCAGACTTCACAGACTTTGGCCTTCAGACGTTCCTCGAAGGAGGTTGTGTTGTGCGAATAGCGATACACCAAATCGGGCACTTTTTCCGTCAAATCTTTGCCTTTGCAATCGCTGTACTTAGCGAACATCATACGGCGTTTTCCCTTTTTGGTTTCATACGGAACACCCCATGCGCCAGTCCCATCTTTGTATTCATAACGAACCTTAGAAATTCGGGAGCGATGCTTGTTTGCGAGTGTTTTCAGACAGCTGTATTCCATCAGATAGCCAAAGTAAACGAGCTTGTTGAAGTTGCTTGCAATGGCATAATAGTTACAGAGCCCTCGGAGTTCCGCATTATAAATCATTACGATTTCCAAATCCGTGCGGTTCAGCAGAATGGGGCGATGAATAGGAATCAACCTCTTTCCATCCCTTTTAGCGATGCTATGGGACAGTAAATAGGTCTCCACCTTATCTTTCAGTGGAATATTGAGTTCCACTTTGTTGTTCATAGTGCGCATTTTTCGTTTTCCAGAGCGTTTGACACTGGCATCCCTGCGCACCCGAACATCAAAACCAAGGAATCGGGCAGGAGTATTGCTGTGCGTAATGAGGGTCTTTTCTTGACTCAACTCCATTTTCAGAGTGTCCCGGACAAAATCCGTGAGTTTTGCCTTAATCGCTTCGCATTCCTCTCTTGTCCCATTGACTGCAATCAGAAAGTCATCTGCATAGCGAACATATTTCAATCGCTTATCGGTACACGCTTTTGCAGGTGTCCGAAATAACTGCTTTGTCAGTTGCTTGTGCTGAGCAATCAGCTGCTCCCGCATTGTTCCTTCAGCTTTCTTGATTTTCTCATGCAGTGCATCTCGTTTGTGTCTTATCGCGTTGTATTCTTCCGTAAAGTTTCTCGGATTGTATCCGTGGTCAAATTCCTTCTTCAGCTGCGTGATATACCTGTCCAGTTCGTTCAGGTAGACATTCGCAAGAATCGGGGAAATGATTCCACCCTGCGGGCATCCGCTATAGGTTTCATGGAAATCCCAGTCTTCCATATAGCCGGATTTCAGAAACATACGAATCAGATTCAGAAAACGAGCGTCCTTGATTTTTCGGTTCAGCACACCAATCAGCGTGGAATGGTCGATGTTATCAAAACATCCTTTGATGTCGCCCTCAATGAACCACTTTGCTCCGGTAAACTCATGCTTGATCATGGCAAGTGCCGTGTGGCAGCTTTTGCCCGGTCGAAAGCCGTGGGAATAGATAGAGAAAATTGGCTCATAGATGGCTTCCAGAATCATACGGATAGCTTCTTGCACCAGCTTGTCAGCGAATACAGGAAGTCCCAGCGGGCGCAGCTTGCCGTTCTTCTTTTGAATATAGGTTCTGCGTACCGGCTTGGGTTCATATGACCCTGTTCTCAATGCTTCAATGATGGCTGTCACATACTGCTCGCTAAATCCATCAGCCGTATCATCATTCACCCCCTTCGTTCCTGCACCCTTATTGGAGTAAAGATGCTGGTAGGCGATGAAGTAAATATCCGGCCTCAAAAGATAGCGGTACAGTCGTGTGAAAATTTCATCGTGGTTCTTTTGGGAATTCTCTTGTAATTTTGTTAAAATCTCCATTGTTGATTTCATTGAGGCTTTCCTCTCTAATCAATTTCTGATTTTAATGCGCAAAAAACTGCTTCTCTTCGCCATGTGAGCGGCTTTCCCGCATCCGATTTTACGGCTTTTCCTGTCAATTCAGGATTCTCGGACTACTACAGAAGCTCCGTTGTCATGCCGGATTTTCAGTGTCATCTTTCTAGCATAGCTTTGAAATTTATCACATTGCTGCATTACACATAGCTTTTTCAAGCGTTCCGGTTTAGACAATCTCCAGTTGACGATAGTAGTAGGTCAATGTGAATTATCGGATATGCTTTTGTTCCGTTACTATCGGTTCTCCGACGTGCCGCACAGGGGATTAGCAACCCATAGGAAGGAATTTATTTCCTACGGTCCCTGTACCAAAGGTTTCAGACAATTTTCCTTTGCCCACACGTAACAAGGGCTTGGAACTCACCTTAAACAATTCAGTTTTATCCTTATATTCACTTATCCTTGCAGTTCAGTCGTGCCCGATTGTCTTTAGGCAACTTACCGCTTTCCTGCCGTGCTCTTTTCCCGTACATCTTTCGACTTTCGGTAAAGCAGGTGGATTCCCGCGTTGCTTTGCGGGGTAGTACCTTAGCCACAGCCTCCTTTCTCTACTTCTACTATCGTCCTTACTGGACGCACGATGCCCACATGACTTTTCCCCGGCGTATCATACGTTCCTTCAAAGAAAACAAGATCACCGGGCTTTGCTTCGGCTTCGGAAATGTGCTGGCTTTTCTGCCATAATCCGTTGGCGGTGGTTCTGCCCACATCGTAGCCGTTCTGGTTGTAGACCCAGCAGACGTAGCCGCTGCAATCAAAGCCTGTTTCCGGGGTGGAGCCACCCCACACATAGGGCGTACCCACATACTTTTGGGCTTCCTTGTAGATGGCGGCAAACTCGCTGTCGGTCAGAGCTTCTGCCGGAACCTGATAGTCGATGCCCGGTGTGCCGGAGCCATCGGAGCCACCGGGCGGTAATCCGCCGTTGAACAGATAGGGTCTGCCGCCCAAGGTATCTTGGAAAATCTCGTACCGTTTCCACTGGTCGTTGTTCAGTTCCTCCCGGATGACCACCTCCAAGCCACGGTTCACCAGCTTGGTGTGGAAGATGCGGTACTCATAGGGCACCTGCGTAGGGACTGGAATTCCTGCCGGACTGATGACCCAGACGGTCTTATACCGTATCTGCACCTCTACCCATGTGGTCAGCTTGTACTGCTTCTTGATGGTCTCCTTCAACTTGCCCTGCACCTCCGACCGGGTGTAATCGTCATACAAGGTGGTCAGGAACGAGGTCAACTGCCACGGGTCATGCTCGATGGGGTCGAGATGGTACTGGTACTCGTTGTAGCCGGGATGGTCGGTGGGGGTGCGCTTGATTTTCTTGTCCAGTTTCTTTTCCAGCTTCTTGTAGTCCTGTTCTGCACCCCGGATGTCCCTGTCCTCGGCAGAGTACATGGTCTGCCCGGACACCTGTGTGCCGCCGGAAAAGAGGATACCGCAGGAGGAAAAACCAGACATCACCATGAGGATGAGCAAAAGAAAAACGCCCACGATCACCAGAACGTGTGCGTTGCTTTTGGCGGCATTCATCAGCCCCTTTACGGCAGTGCTGACGGCAGTTTTGCCTTTCTCCACCGCCTGTTCCACGCCTGACCGGGCAGCAGATGCGCCATTGGATGCCGCCTTGCCGCCTGCGGTCTGCGCCGCTGTGCCCGACCGGGCGGCAGCATAATAGCTCTGCCGGATATCCTGTTTCTGCCGCCACCGGGAAAGCCAGTTGGAGCCGCCCTCGCTGGTGCTGGATGCGCCTGCATCTTGTGGCGCAGTTGGCTCCCGTGCAGAAGATTTTGCGGTTTTGGTGCCTTTCCTGCCCTGCGGCTTGGCTTTTTTCTTGAGCTTCCGGGCGTATCTGCTCTTGGAAATATCCCGGACATTTCCAGCCGCTTTTTCGCCCTCGCTCAGAGCCTGTGTGCCCACATTGTCATCCTCGTATTGGTCAACCTCTCGGTGCACCGCAGACCGGGCGGCATGGGCGGCGTACATTTCCCGCTTCTGTGCCTTGCTCAACCGGCTCAGTTCGTCCGGGGTCAGTTCTGCCTTGCCGAACCGCAGATGCTGTGCCTTTTCCGCAGCTTTATCTGCATCGGTTTTCAGCTTTTTCTTTTTGGGCACCGACTGCTCCACCTTGGCTTTTTTCGGAGGAGAACGGGTCTTTTTGGTAGACGATTCCTCTTTGATGTTCAACTTCGGTTTGCTCATTTCTGTGCGCCCTCCGAAACTTCACCCAACTTGGTGGTCATAATACGGTAGAGTTCCAGATCGGTGGGGAAGCGGTCAACAAAGGGCAGAATCACATTGCCGAAAAACAGCAGCCCCTCGCCCTCGCCAGAGTGGGTCACATAGGAAAGCTGATGGGGCGAGATGTTGAGCTGTTTTGCAAGGATCTGCCGGTCTCCTGCCGCCTGATTCAGCATGATGATCATGTCACTGTTCTCGAAAATATTCTCGACTTCACGGGAAGAAAGAAGGTCTTTCACGTTCTGGGTCAGCCCCGTGGGAATACCGCCCCACTTACGGAAACGCTTCCAGATTTCTACGGAATACGCCGCAGTCTGTTCCTCTTTTAAGAGGAGGTGCATCTCATCCATATAATATCGGGTGGACTTGCCGCTGCTGCGGTTGGCTGTGACACGCCCCCAGACCTGATCCTGCACAATGAGCATACCGAGCTTCTTCATCTGCTTGCCCAGTTCTTTGATGTCATAGCAGACGATGCGGTTGTTGACGTTCACATTGGTGCGGTGGTTGAACAGATTCAGACTGCCCTTGACGTAGATTTCCAACGCCGTAGCAACATGGTGGGCTTCCTTCTCGTCCTGTTGGAGTAGGGCATTGTACAAGTCCTCAAGGATGGGCATATTCTCCGGGCAGGGGTCGGCAAAATATTTGCGGTAAATCAGATGCACACAGCGGTCGATGACGGTTTTCTCTACTGGCAGCAGCCCCTCCTTGCCACCCACCACAAGTTCGCACAGCGAAAGGATAAAGTCGGCTTTCAGGGACAGGGGATTATCTTCCTCGGAGTAGTTGGCATTGATGTCCATGGGATTGATGAACTGGGTACTGTTGGGCGAGATTTTGATGACCTGACCTTTCAGACGCTTCACAAGAGGGGCATACTCTCCCTCAGGATCATTGACAATAATATCATCGTCTGTCACCAGAAATGCGTTGGTGATCTCACGCTTTGCCGAGAAACTTTTGCCGCTTCCCGGAGTGCCCAGAATCAGGCCGTTGGGGTTTTTCAGCTTTTTGCGGTCCACCATGATAAGGTTGTTGGACAGGGCATTCAAGCCGTAGTACAGCGATTCCTTGCCAGACTGATAAAGTTCCTGTGTGGTGAATGGGATAAAAATCGCTGTGCTGCTAGTGGTAAGACCGCGCTGAATCTCAATCTGGTTATCCGCCAACGGCAACGAGGACATCAGCCCCTGCTCCTGCTGGAAATCCAGCCGGCACAGGTTGCAGTTGTGCTTCTGTGCAATGCTGGATGCCTGAAAGACATTGTTTTCCAGCTCCTGCTCCGTGCGCCCGGTGTTCAGAACCAGAAACGTGACAAGGAACATACGCTCATTCTGGCTCTGAAGTTCCTTCAAAAGAGCCTTGGCATCTCTGCCGTAAGTCGCCAAATCTGACGGTATGATGTCAATATCATACCCGGCGCGGATGGCTTTTTTCTGTTCCTCAATCTTGCTGCGGTCCAGTTCGGTGATGGTGCGCTTCACCGTCTTAATGGCACGATTCTGGTCAACGGACTGGATGTGCATGGTGACGATCTGGGACGAATCCATGTCCAGAAAGTCCTTCAAAAGCTGGTCGCTGATGTCGGAGGCTGTGATGCTCAGAAAGCTGACGGCGCAGAAGATACCGCCCATCTGGAAGGTGCGGCTGTTCTTGAACGCAAAGGCGGTGGGCGCAATGGCATCCTTCACCGAAAGGCCGCTTTTTACGAGGTCTTTCCAGTCAAAGTGAAACTTGCTGGCACCGTCCATGTTGAACATATCGTGCATGAGTTTCAGCCGCTGGACACCGTTCAGGGGCTTTGCTTGTACCCCAAGCCGGTGGAAGTTGTTCAGCAGGTCGTTCTGGATGTGGTCGAGCCGGGGCTTGACCTGCGCCATGCTTTCGCCTTCCACCCCAAAGGTGATGAACTTGGTCTTGGTCAGACCATTATTGCCCTTGGCAAGCTGCTGGCGCAGCATTTGCGAATACTCCGCACGCACATCGTCAAAACCGTCCTTCTGGAACGGAATTCGGATGCTCTTTTCAAACTCGGTGCTGTCGGTTGCCATGTTCACAAAGGACAATTCAAATTTGATGCTGGAATCGAAGAAGTTCAGAAAACTGCACCATTCCTCGAAAATGGCGGTCTTGTCCTCCTGCTGGGCAAGCTGGTAATTGATGTCCTGATACTGGATGGTACGGGTATAATAGTTTGCTTTCACACGGCAGGTGCCATCCTCAAACATCCGCTGCATGGGGATGGACTGTTGGGCGGTCCGGGGCACCGCAGGCTTTGCGTTCTGCCTGCGCTTCTGCACAGACTGCGGCTTGCTGTGCTTACCGGTCTTTTTCCAAAACGGAATCATGGGGCACGCCTCCCTTCATCAAAATCGCATAGTAATTGTTGGTCTTGTAGGGGCGAATTTTCGGGCGGACAAACCGGGACTGCACATAGTACGACAGCAGCTTTTCCAAGGGCTGGCCGTTTTTTTTCGTACATCCCAAGGAAGAACGCCGGCAGCATCACCGCCATCATACCGAGGGTGGCGGCAGTGTTGCCGCCGGAATCCCGGAGAACAAAAAACAGCGGCACTCCAATGAGAGCCGCTGTGCCAAAGCAGACAAGCTGCCGTTTGGTCAGGTTGAACGCCACCTTGGATTTGACTTTGGTCAGATCACGGGGCACAGAGATATAAGCAGCCAATCAAACACCTCCTTTTAGTGCGCTCCGAGAACGGATTTTATCACGGAGCTGGTCTTGAACAGGCTGAAACAGAGCAAAACGGTGTAGCCCACAATGCTCCAAATGGAGTTGATGGCATCCCCGGAAATCGCCACGCTCTGGATCAACACAGCGTAAATCGCCACGCAGATAAGGATGAGAAAGCCCTGAAAACCCAGCGCAAACAGGCATTTCAGGTAGTTCTGTCCCATGTGGCTCTGCTCGTGGTTGCCGAAAGTCGCCATGGGGATGGGCGCAAGGCTTACCATGCAGTAAATTTCAATCATTCTTCCGTAGACGATGACAAAAATCACGATGGACAGGATGCGCATGGTGATGCCGATAAAAAAGGACTGCAAAAACAGCCCGAACAGGGGGCCGACGTCCATCTGCATCAAACTGGATTGCAGCATGGACAAACCAATGTCGTTGACACGGGTATTTCCGGCAATGATGCTGCTGGAATCGGACACCACCTTCTGGGTGACATCGAATACAGCCATCACGATGTCAAAAGTATTGCTGATGAGCCATACCGAAACAGCGGTCTTAAAGATCCAGCGCATGATAAGGGCAGGCTCAAATTGTGCCATATTGTTGTGCTGGGTGATCATCTCGATGAGTTCATAACAGGCGATGAAGGTCAGGATGATGCCCGCAATGGGCAGCACCACGTTCCGGGAGAGGGCTTCGATCATGGCGAACACTCTCGGCTCAAAGCTGGAAGGCTTGGTGCCCACCTGCTGGGCGATGTTGCCTACCTGCGTGTTCACATCATCGAACAGCCCGCTGAGATTGGACATAATGCCTGCCGTCAGGATGCCTTTGATCCAGTCGGCAATGGCTTTAAGAACGGTTTCCATTCAGTCACCGTCCTTAGCTGAAGTGGTTGATAAGGGTCTTGAGAAGATTCAGAAGAAAAATAATGTGGGTCAAAAACTGCATAAGACACCGCCTTTCGTTGATGGGTGGATAAAAACACGGCTTGGAGCACGAACATTCGATAAAACTGCAAACTGCAGAGGGCTATCCGCTGTTACTCAAGCCGCTGTATGGAACAATGACCTCATTTCATCTATCATTTTTTCAAAATTTTGATTGATGAATGATAGATGAAATGATATGATAAAAGAAATGATATGGGAGGTATACACCGTGCGAAACAAGAAACCGCCATTTGAAATCACAGAAGCAGCTCTTTCAGATGTTATGGAGATCAGCGAATTGGTAGGCAAAATTAGTTCCACCCAGAATCTTTCCACAAGTCCGATTCTGCGCCGCCAGAATCGCATCCGAACGATTTATTCTTCTCTGGCTATCGAGCAGAACACGCTCTCTTTGGAGCAGGTGACGGCTGTTCTGTCTGGAAAACGTGTGCTTGCCCCTCCAAAAGACATTGCAGAAGTAAAAAACGCCTACGAAATCTACGACCATCTCGCAGAGTTGAATCCATATTCGATGGATGACCTCCTGCTTGCACATCGGACGATGATGCAGGGTCTTGTCCGGGAGGCTGGCGAGTTTCGCTCCCGTCCTGTCGGCGTAGTAGACAACAAGGGTAATGTCCTCCATTTCGGCACCCTGCCGCAGTACGTTCCCTCTTTGATGGAAGAACTGATTCAATGGACGGAAAGCAGTTCACTCCCTATCCTAATCAAAAGCTGTGTGTTTCACTATGAATTTGAGGTGATCCATCCATTCGCAGATGGAAATGGTCGCATCGGTCGGCTCTGGCACACGCTGTTGCTTTCTCAGTGGAATCCGCTGTTTGTATGGCTCCCGGTCGAATCCATCATCCATGACCATCAGCCAGAATATTATGCTGCAATCAATCAGTCTAACGCACAGGGAGAAGGAACTGTTTTTATCGAGTTCATGCTGGGAATCATCAAAGAGGCTTTGACCGAAGCAATCAACGAACAGCCTGTTGCACAGAGTAAGGAAGAAGTGCGTTGGATGAAGATTGCAGCTTTTCTCCGCACGAACCATATTATCCAAAACGTCGATGTTCAGAATCTTCTCAATGTTTCTCCTGCCACTGCAAGTCGAGTCCTGAATACTTTGACAAAAGAAGGAAAGCTCGCCAAAGTGCGAAATGGCCGCTATTGGGCATATAAATTGGCAGATTGATTATGTACAGGCGGGATAAACCCGCCTGTGGCACTTAGCCGAACAGACCGCTCAGCAGGGGAATGAGGGTGATGCCCACCAGCGCAACGCCGCCGCCAGCCATGAGCTGCTTCATGCCCTGACTCTTGCTGCCGGGGTTGTCGTTGCCGTAACCTTCCAGCAGGTTGATGGCACCCCACACGCCGAGACCGGCACCCAGAGCGACAACCAGAGTCTGAAGAACTTCGATAGCAGAGTTAAAGAATTCCATAGTCGTTTCTCCTTTATAAATGAAAGTTGTAGACCGTCCGTACACACCTGAAGCCGTTGTTGTTAAGCCGCAAACTGCGGCGAGAGTGGACTTTCTGGTGTACCTCTCTGGTCCGGGTAAAATAAAACCGCCTACCGGGTCAGGCAGGCGGGAGCGAATCAGCGTCAATCACAACAAATTCATCATTGGGATTGATTTTTTCTTTTCGGTTCAGATATTTTTCAATATCGAAGGTGTTTTTGGGGTCATAGTCCGAGGTCAACTTGTAGTTGGGGTGCTGGGTCAGGTCGTACTTGTCGCTCAAAAACGGGCGTACACCCCGCAGTTGCAGGATGCACTTGCCGCCGTCCAACACCGCCAACTCGTCCCGGCTCAATAATTCGTGCCCCATCTTCTGGAACGTAGTGCCGTAACTTGGGCTGTTGCCACGGGTATCCGAGGTGTTGAAGGCATCAATTGTTTCTTTTCCCAGCAGTTCAGACAGGTCTTTCAGTGTACCGGGTTCCGAGCCGCCGAGAAAAATCTGACTGTCCATGTTGCCGATGATGGTGTCGGCATTGTCCTTGTAGATAGCCTTTAACTGGCTTTTCGCCTGCAAAACAAGGCAGGCCGAAATCTCACGGCTGCGGATGGTCGCCACCAGCTTTTCCAGATTGGGAATCTGCCCGATGTTGGCGCACTCGTCGATCAGGCACCGTACATGAACGGGCAGCTTGCTGCCGTACACATCATCTGCCTTGTCGCACAGCAGATTGAAAAGCTGGGTGTAGACCATGCTGATGAGGAAGTTAAAAGTGGAATCCGTGTCCGACATGATGAGGAACAGCGCTGTTTTCTTATCGCCCAGCGTGTCCAGTTGCAGCTCATCGTACATGGTGAGGTCTCGCAGTTCCTGAATGTCGAAGGGGGCGAGCCGTGCGCCACAGGAAATCAGGATGGATTTTGCGGTCTTGCCGGCAGCCAGCTTATAAAGTTTGTACTGTCGCCCGGCAAAGCTGTTGGGCTTCTTTTTTGCCAGTTCTTCAAACAGCAGATCCACCGGGTTCTGGTATTCCTCGTCATCCTCCAGCACCTGCATGGTGTTCAGCATTTCCAATAACGTCGCAAAGTTCTGCTCCTCCACCGGGGCTTCATAATGCAGATAGGCAATCAGGGCGGTGAGCAAAAGCCGCTCGCTTTTCTCCCAGAAGGGGTCCCCGCCGGACCCTTCGCCCTTGGTGTTGGTCATCAGCGTTGTCACCAACTTCAAAATGTCCTTTTCACTGTGGACATAGGCGAAGGGATTATAGTGCATACTCTTGGAAAAGTTAATAGTATTCAGGATTTTCAGCTTGTAGCTGTTCTTCAGGAGGGCGTTCCCGCACTCGACCACGATACTACCTTTCGGGTCAGTGACCACATAGGAACTGTGACATTGTAAAAGGTTGGGCTTGAGCCAAAACCGGGTCTTGCCGCTGCCGGAGCCGCCCACCACCAGCACGTTTTTATTTCGGGCATTCTTGGGGTCAGGCGGACGATTGCTCATCATCAGCCGTTCCGTTTTGGTCAGGATGATGTTGTCGGCAAATTTCGGAGCCATGAACGGCTCAATATCCTTGGGTGTGCCCCACCGGGCAGAGCCGTACTCCACGCCGTGGCGGTACTTCTTGGCATTTTTGCCACGCAAATAGACCGCCAGCCGTAACCCTGCACCGCAGCACAGACCCACCAGTAAATCAAGCGGATGCAGGCTGGGCAGCGGGTTCGCAAACGCCACCGGAACAGTACCCATCATGGACATGATCTTATCGCCCAGTTCCTTGCCCTCCGCAAGCCGCCACGCTTCACTGAAGTTCGTTGCCGCCAGTCCCAGCAAAATATAGGGCAGATACAGAGCCAGCAGCTTTGTCAGCTTTTTCGTGGTCACAGTCCACGCTCCTGTTCCTTGTGCCGGACTTTGCCGGGGAGTTCTGCCGCCGCCTGCACCAGTTCATGCAGTTTTGCCAGTACCGAGGGGCGTTTGTCCTTGTTCAGCAAAGATGCCGAATACTCCTTGAACGCCGAGTGAAAGGCTTCTGCATCCGGGGCTTTGAAAAAGACCAGATATCGGGGCGGCACCTCGGAGGTGTCCTTGCGGATGGCGTAGTCGATGCCGTACTTTTTGGCATAGCGTTCCAGCCCACGGATGCCGGTCTTGCTGATCTCCACGCTGGACACGCCCCGGTTCTGCCGCAGAAGGGTGCGGACGCTCTGCTTGCCTTGGGATGCCTTGGACTGGTACAGCCGAAACGCCGCCTTTACCGCCCGGAGGACAGTCCGGGCGGACAGCTTTGTGGTGGAGATCATAATGTTGAATGACTTCTGTTCGATTTCTTCCTGCACTGCCATCACCTCCCGTGCAGCATGGTGATTTTAGCGGTCATGCTCTGCCGGGGGCTTGGTGCGGGGCTTTTCTGCCGGAGGTTCATCAGGCACCGGCAGCACCAGCAGACGGTTGCCCAGTTTCAGAAAGGCTTCCGGCTGATGGAAAAGCTGCTCATACTTCTGTGCCATCTCCGGGGAGAGCGATGCAAAATCCTCCTCGCCCAGACCCACCACCAGAAAGGTTCCGGCAACGGCATCATACATTTCTCCGTTTTCATCCCGAAGGGCACGATTCAGGGGCAGACCCATGAGCTTGCCGTCATCGGCATAAACGATGGCAACCGGGTCATCAGCAAAGGGGTAGCTTGCGCCGATGGAGCCGCCGACAGCCTGTTGCAAAGCCTTCAGGTCGTTGTCAATCTCGACCTGCTGCGGATACTGTCCCGGTGCAATTTTCAGCACCGACAAGGTGTTCTCGTTCTGTTCCATTATCGTCCTCCTCGAATTTGATAGAGATCTCCTGCCCGGCATGGGCGGCGTTCAACAGAGCTGCCACAAAGAAGCCGAAAAAAGCGCCGGCTTCAAAAAATGCGAAACCGATAAAAAAGTTCAGCATAGCACACCTCAGTCGATACAGATGCAGGGCAGTTTCTGGTCGTCTGCCATCAGGGTGATGCTGTGGCTTTCCAGATACTTCTGGAACAGGTAGACCTCATCAATGGTCAGCGAGATGACCCTGCCGTCCATGTTGGTGCGAGCCAGAATCACCGGGCCGGTCAGGTAGTGCTTGCCGCCCATCTTCAGCACCTGCGCCGGATTGTAGCAGAGCAGCAGCGAGGTGTTGGGAAGGTTCAGGCAGGCATTGTCCTCCTCAAAGCAGGGCAGGATGTCGGGAGCCTCGTCCAGCGTGATGACGGTCAGCTCCATATCCGGGGCAATGGCTGCGAGGTAGACCTCACCGCCCCGGTTTGCCGCCAGTGCAGCGCAGATACGCACATCAATGGTGATCTCCTCGGAGCGGATGGTACAGATAGCGTTGTTTTTCATAGGCGTTTCTCCTTTTGTTTGCAAAAGAAAAAGACCCCATCGGGTCTTTCGTTACGGTATAAGTCAGCGTTCATTCTGCCGCTGCTGTTTGCGCTGCCACTGTTCCAGCAGCTTGATGATGGTGTCCTCCATCTGTTTCGGGGTGTAGCTGCGGGGAAAGTATTTCCGCAGGGTGTCGTTTTTGATGACCACCTTGTCCAGCTCGTCCTTTTTCTCTTCTCCCATGACCGCAAAGGCAACGTCATACGAGAAGTGCCCTTCCTGCACCAACTTTTTAAGCCGCTGCGCTTGGGAAAGGGACGGTGCATTCTGGGTGTCGTTCATTGCCTCTAAAAAATCCCGCTGTTGGGCTTCGTCCAGATAGGACAACTCCACAGCGGGATTGAATGCAATTTTCTTTTCGTCTACCATGTCCAGCAGTTCCGGGATAAGGCAGGTCAGGCGGATAAATCGCTTGACCTGCGACTTGGTATCATTGGCTTCCTCTGCCACTTTTTCGGCTGCTGTCAACTTCGGCCCAATTTGGGCCGAAGTTAAATCCGACCTAGCACCTTGATTTTTTAGGGCTTCCAGCTTCATTTTGTAGGCAAACGCCCTCTCGCTGGGCAAGATGTTCTCACGTTGGAGATTGCTATCCACCATGAGCAAAACAGCGGCATCATCATCCATCTGACGGACGATAACGGGCAGGGCATCCAGCCCGGCAAGCTGTGCAGCGTGCTGACGGCGGTGCCCGGAGATGATCTCATAGCCACCTTCCGGGCGGGGACGGGCAATCAGCGGAGACAGCACACCGTATTGTTCCACGCTCTCCACCGTGCGCTGCATGGACTCATCATCCAAAACCTTAAAGGGATGATTCTTGAAAGGAAACAGCTCTCCGATGGGAATCTGCTGAACCTGTTCCCGTTGTTGTTCCTGTCGGGATTCTTCCGTGGAGAAAATGTCATCTGCCCCTTTCAGCGACACGTTTAAGCTGTTTTTCGGCATCAGCCAGCACCTCCTCGTATTATAAAAGAGTAGTATTTATAGACCGCTCTCCAGCGGTATGCTACACTGTATGGGATGCTGTGGATTGGTGAACACCTCCTACCGCAAAGACGGTTTGACGAAGGCTCCAACCAC
>ENA-OQDT01000712-OQDT01000712.1-human-gut-metagenome-genome-assembly--contig:-NODE-712-length-21394-cov-6.013213_pt1 | contig 21394 bp, 17 predicted proteins | sample MGYA00242786_ERZ504617 | MGnify/ENA primary metagenome ERZ504617 (study PRJEB26092, sample SAMD00036337) | human gut metagenome | host: Homo sapiens | study: EMG produced TPA metagenomics assembly of...
ATATAATTCAAGTTCTGATGTAGGTACCGGAATCATATGGCTAATTCTGAGTGTGCCCTTTAATTCTTTTCCACCATCTTTATTTTTTACTACAATTCGTATAATTGGCACAATGCTTTTCTTAATGACCTTATTTTCTCCTGCAATCTGATAATCCGAATCTTTGGGCGATGACATCGGAACATAATAATGATATTGTCCAATCTGCAAAACTACACCCAAATATTTCCTAGTATGTGTTCTAGAATTAATTTTGTTAGAATATACGTTTGGAAAATCCTTACGCAACCATTCCACATAATCATCCGAAACACTATATAATTTGAATTCTTCCATCCGTATCTCCTTTTATTTCTCCTTATACGAAAACAAGGGAGCTAACGCTCCCTTTGAGTTTAAAATTCTCCACTTATATGGCAGGAGCTCTCCCGAGTTTAAAATCTTCCACTTATATGGCAGGAACTCTCCCGAAGATAGGCTCTCTATCTAAGAATAGTATATGACAAATTCATAAAAATAGCAACTCTTTTTATGTAATTGTTGCGTTGTTACTGCATTAGAGCTTCGATAAAAACATCCAAGATTAGTGAGCCACAAAGTGGGCCATTCTTCAAAAACTTACATGAATGCTCCTATAAATCCCTTATTTCAATCTCTCGTCTCCATCAAAACAACTTTTCCAAACACAAAAGAGATCTTCACTTCATCTTCACCTTCTGCGAACTCATTACTCACACACAAACTGTCTCCTGATGAGAGCAAATGATTCTGCAATGGATATTTTGCACCGCTGATACAGAAATCCTCAACCGGAAATTGCATCGGAAATACTGAAAAATACTTTCCGAAAGCTTCTTCTCTGCGAATTGCGATTCCATGATCAAGCAGACGAATTCTATTATGACTGTCTAAGATCATCGCTTGAGATCCTGCTTCAAGTGCAATATTCAGGCACTGGACATTGGCCCAGAAATGATCCAGACGATTTCCTGTTCCTCCAAGAATCCAGATTTCTTTTCTTCTGAGTCCAAGACACATACGAAGTGCAATCTCCGTATCAGACGCATCCTTTACCGGATTGAACTCCCGGATCGGTACACTTGCTTCTTTTCTATAATAATCGATCACTTCTTCCGGTACACTGTCAAAATCTCCCACAATGTAATCCGGCTTGATCTTATGTTCATAAAGAAATGCGAGTCCTTTATCTACTCCAATAATAAATTCTGTCTCTTCTGCCTCAAGAATCGGAAGGACGAAATCTTCTTCCAGCATTCCCCCACTCACAATAACTGTTCTCTTACACATTGCCGTTTAAAATCTCCATAAACTTTGCTGTATTATCTTTGATGTCGCCTTTAAAAACTCCTGAACCTGAGACCATTACATTCGCTCCGGCTGCAAGTACTTCTGCCACGTTTTTATGATAGATTCCACCATCTACTTCAATATCAGTTGTAAGTCCTTTTTCATTCAGAAGGTTTCTCAATTCACTGATACGCTCCAGTGATTCCGGAATAAATGTCTGTCCGCCGAATCCCGGTTCTACAGACATGATCAGAAACATCTCTGCCTGATCCAGATATGGAAGCAACATTTCAACCGGTGTCTTTGGTTTAATAGAAATTCCCACTTTCGCTCCGGCTGCATGGATTTTATCAATTGTTGCCTGCAGATCTTCACATGCTTCATAATGAACTGTAACGATATCTGCTCCTGCTTTCACGAATTCTTCCACATAACGGATTGGTTCTGTCACCATGAGATGAACATCCAGTGTCTGTGTTGTTGCTCCCTTGATTGATGCGAGAACCGGCATTCCGAAGGAAATGCTTGGAACGAACATTCCGTCCATCACATCAAAATGAATATACTCTGCGCCTGCTTCTTCTGTTAATTTCAACTGCTCTCCTAAAATCTTGAAATCTGCTGAGAGGATGGATGGTGCTAAAATATTTTTCATAAACTTAATACCTCTTTCTTTCCTTTAGTTCACGGTACATCTCCGTGTAATCTTCATATCTGATCTTATGGATCTTCCCTTCTTCTACTGCTTCTTTCACAGCGCATCCGGGTTCATGAATATGGTCACAGCCATTGAACTTGCACTGTCCTTCAAACGGTGTAAATTCCGGAAAATAATATTTTAAATCTTCTTTTTCGAAATCATTGACGTAAAGAGAGCTGAATCCCGGAGTATCCATAATATAAGACTCTTCTCCGATCACGATCAGTTCGGAATGTCTTGTTGTATGTTTCCCCCGGTCAATCTTCTTACTGATACTTCCTGTCTCCATCTTCACTTCACTCTGAAGAAGATTGATCAGAGAAGACTTTCCGACACCGGAAGGACCTGCAATTGAAGTTGTCTTTCCTTTTAAAAGTGATTTTAACTCACTGATATTTTCTTCTTCCTTTGCACTTGTAAAGATCACCGGATATCCGCATCCGGTATAAATATCTTTCAATTCTGCAATTTCAGGATGGCTTGCAATATCTGTCTTATTAAAACATAATACGACAGGTATCTCTTTTCGTTCCATCATGACAAGAAAACGATCTAACAGATTGTAATGCGGTTTCGGTTTTGTCACTGCAAACACAACCAGCGCCTGATCAATATTGGCTACTGCCGGACGAATCAACTCATTCTTACGCGGCAGGATCTCTGTGATATTTCCTGTCATTTCTTTTTCATCAAGCACCTCGATCACAGCATCATCACCGACCAACGGCTTGATTCCGTCTTTTCGAAAGGCACCTTTTGCTTTACATTCAAAAATTCCGGATTCTACTACATTCACGTAGTAGAATCCGGCAATTCCTTTTATTATCTTTCCCTGCATATACTTGCTCTCTGTTATCATTGATTTCCAGAATCTTCTGTTTCAGAACCAGTTCCAGAGCCCTGTCCCGGATCTGTAGGCTGCTGTCCTTTGCTGACCATATACTGAACTGTTGTTCCTTTTTCCACTTGAGTACCACCGCTGACAGACTGATAGAATACCTGACCTTTCGGATAATTATCACTATAGTCATCACCAATATACTCTGGTGTTAATCCTGCTTCTTTCAGCTTTTTCTCTGCTGTATTCTTATCAAAAGAAATTATACTTGGCACTGGAACCACCGTCAGCTTTGGTCCTTTGCTCACCACATATCCAATTGTTGTACCTTTAGATACTTCTTTTCCGGCATCTGTATCCTGTGAAATAACCAATCCTTTTTCTACAGTATCACTGTAATCTTCAGTTGCATTTCCGGACAAACCTGCCTGTGAAAGGGCTGCTTCAGCATCCGACTGGGACTTTCCGGTAAGTTTAGGAACTTTTGTCGGCTGATTTCCCTTGCTTATTACAAGAGTAACCGTTGTTCCTTCTTTTACTTCTGCACCTTCACTTGGACTAACAGAAACAACTTCTCCCTGCTCCACATCATCACTGTAAACAGGATCACCTTTCTTCACAATAAGGTTCTTCGCCTGAAGTGCTTTTTCTGCATCAGCTTCTGCCAAACCAACAACACTTGGAATCGTTGTCATCTTAGCTTCTTCACCACTGCTGATCACAACATTGACTGTTGTATGCTTCTTTACTTTCTTTCCATCAGCAGGATCCTGGCTGATAATCTTTCCTTTTGCAACAGTATCGGAAGGCGCAGTTGACTTATGGATTCCGAGATCATATTTGTTCAGTTCTTTCTGAGCTTCCTCATATGTCTTGCCTGTCACATCCGGTACTTTTACCATCTCTGAATCTGTTTGCTGTGTAGTCGTTCCTTTTCCACCTTTAAATACGCCCACTGCATTTCCTACAAGGAACATGATCAAAAGTGCGATCACAACACCGGCAACAACCATAAGAATCTTCATGATCTTCTTCGTGTCTTTATTTACTTCATTCTTCTTACGGCGATTCCGGTCATCATAACGGTCTTTGCGACGGTCGTCGTAGTCACCGTCATCATCATAGCGGCTTTTGCGGCGATCATCGTAGTCATCGTCATCATCATAACGGCTTCTACGGCGGTCGTCGTAGTCATCGTCATCATCATAACGGCTTCTACGGCGGTCATCGTAGTCGTCCTCATAATCATCGTCATAATCGTCGTCATAATCATCATTATAATTCTGACGATTCTTCATACGATTCAGTTCATCCGGTGACATAACAACCGTAGTCCGGCCTGTATCCTGGGATGTTGCCGGCATACGTTTTGTCACACCATCAAGAACAACAAAATCCCCTTCCGGATCTACCAGTGAATGCTTCAGATCCTGAAGCAGCTCCTCGCAGCTCATATAACGCTTATTCGGCAGTTTCTGCGTACATTTCATAATAATGCACTCCAGGCTGTACGGAATATCCGGAACTTCTTCTGCTGGAGACTTGATCACTTCATTCAAATGTTTCAAAGCAACCGTCACTGTCGAATCTCCGTCAAACGGAACATGCCCGGTGATCATCTCATACATCGTGATACCTGCTGAATAGATATCACTCTTCTCATCTACAATACCGCCTCTGGCCTGTTCCGGAGATGTGTAATGTACAGATCCCATCACTGTCGTTGTTACTGCCTGTGTTGCCGTTGATGTCGTAGCCCGCGCGATTCCGAAATCAGTAACCTTAACCTTTCCATCTTTGGAAATAATGATATTCTGCGGCTTAATATCCCGGTGAATGATATGGCAGTTATGCGCTGCCTGAATACCTGTCACCATCTGGATGGAAATACTGATTGTCTCTTTTGCTGAAAGCTTTCCTTTCTTCTCAATGTAATCCTTCAGCGTAATTCCTTCTACAAGCTCCATGACCATATAATAAAGACCGCGATCCTGCCCTACATCATAGACATTAACTACGTTTGGATGCATCAATCCTGCTGCTGCCTGAGCTTCGCTTAAAAACTTCTTAATAAACGTCTCATCCGAACGATATGTGCTCTTCAACACCTTGATCGCAACAAAACGATTCAGCTTATGATCCTTGCCTTTATAGACATCTGCCATTCCGCCAGAACCGATACGGCCAAGTATCTCGTATCGTTTCCCTAAAAATACTCCTTCTTTAATCATACACTCACCTCATCTGCAAATGGCTCAAACAATACCACTCCGATGTTATCTGTTCCTCCATTCTCTTTTGCTGCTTCCACCAGCATCTCACCTGCCTCGACGATATCCCGGCTTCCCTGCACAATATGGAAAAGTTCTTCATCTTCCACCATATTACTTAATCCGTCTGTACACATCAGAATGATGTCTCCCCGTTTCAGACGGTGTTCATAAAAGTCCACATCCACATCAGCTTTTGCACCGATCGCTCTTGTGATAATATTCTTATCCGGATGATGCTTCGCTTCTTCCGGCTTAATTCCACCAAGACGTACCATCTCTTCTACAAGAGAATGATCCTTACTTAGCTGTTGGATCCCCTGATTGATCAGATACAGACGGCTGTCTCCTACATTGGCAAAATACAGCATCTGTTCTTTCACAGTAGCGGCAACAACCGTTGTTCCCATCCCCTTCAGATGTTCGTCACCGGATGCTTCTTTGATAATCTCACGATTGGCAGCCTTGATTGCTTTCACAAGAACACGTTCGATATCCTCGCCCTCGCTCTTCGCAATCTCTTTGATCATCACTTCCACAGTACACTTGGAAGCATAATCTCCTGCCTGATGGCCACCCATACCATCCGCTACCACGAACAGGTTCTGGAGAATACCCAGTGGTTTTCCCGTCGTAAAGACGTAGTCCTGATTTACCTGTCGCACCATTCCAACATCTGTAATTGAAAATGTCTTCATACCTTCTATTCTCCTTCAGTTTCTACGTAGCGGCGCCTGAGCTGACCGCAGGCTCCGTCAATATCAGAGCCCATTTCCCTTCTTATAGTAACATTTATTCCGCTTTTTTCAAGTTTATTTTTGAAATTCAAAGCACTTTTCCGGCTTGGACGAACAAAATCGCGCTCTTTTACCGGGTTGACCGGTATCAGATTGATATGACAGTTCTTGTGCTTTAATAAATGAATCAGTTCCTGTGCATCCTCATCCGTATCATTCACACCATGCACAAGACTGTACTCAAAACTCACTCTCCGGCCGGTTTCTTTGAAATATTCGTCACAGGCTGCAAGTACTTCTGTGATATCATATTTATTTGCAACCGGCATCAATTTTCTTCGTTTTTCCTGATTGGAACCGTGAAGTGAAAGTGCAAGTGTGATCTGTAAATGCTCTTTCGCCAGTTCTTTCATCCTTGGAACTATTCCACAGGTTGATACGGTGACATTTCTCTGACTGATATTCAGTCCATGCTCATCTGTAAGTAAATGAATAAACTTCAGGAAATTATCGTAATTATCCATCGGTTCTCCGGTTCCCATGATCACCACATTCGAAACCCTCTCACCACTTATCTTCTGAATCTGATAGATCTGTCCAAGCATCTCAGACGGAGAAAGATTTCTCACCAGACCTCCGATCGTTGATGCACAGAATGCACATCCCATCCTGCAACCGACCTGGGAGGAAATACAGACAGAATTTCCATGCTTATATTTCATAAGAACACTTTCGACTACATTTCCATCATAGAAACGGAACAGGAACTTGTTCGTACCGTCAATCTGGGAAATCTGTCTCTCCAGCATAACAACCGGGAGAATCTCATAATTCCCTTCCAGTTTTTCCCTCAAAGCCTTTGAAAGATTCGTCATCTCATCAAAATGATCTACCAGCTTCACATGCAGCCATTCATAAATCTGTTTTGCACGAAATGCTTTTTCTCCGATCGTCGCCATCTCTTTCTGTAATTCTTCATATCCATAAGCACGGATATCCTTCTTCATCTTAAAGTTTTCCTCCTGTATTTCGTTTTTTTCTGTGAGTTATTCACATTATTTGTCTGCTTTTTCTATTTTTTCATCATTTCCTGAAAATTCTGCTTTTTTTCTTAAATCTTTGCAATAAAGAATCCGTCACAATCGTGAACTCCCGGGAAGAATTGGATACATCCCTTCTCGATCACATCACTTTTTCAACTCTTTGCAAATATTTTTCTTGTAATATCATCCAGCTCAAATTGTGGATATTCTTTTAAAAAACCAGTGCACATTCTCTATGTTCTCCACCGGATTCACAGTACATGTACTGTATAGCAATGTTCCGCCTTCCTTAACAATTGCCTGTGCACTAAGTCAGGATCTTTCTTCTGTAAATCTGCAAGCTCTCCAAGATCTTCCGGTTGTACACGATATTTCAGATCCGGCTTTTTTGCCAAGCACTCCCAGCCCGGAACACTGGAAGATCTGCGATCACAAGATCTGCTGCTTCCTCGTCATATTTATCAAACACTGACGCATCCTTACATACTGCACAAATCATTTCCAAGTCCAGAACGGTCGATATTCTGCCAGATCAAATCTGTCTTATATTCAGTCAGATCTCTTGCTTCAACCCGTCCTGTCTTTTCTTCTGTTCCATTCTCTCTCGCCGCCACTTCATCTGCCAGCTGAAGCTTCTCTGCCACATGAAGTGATTTTCCTCCCGGTGCTGCACAGACATCAATTACATGATCGCCGGCTTTTGGATCTGCCAGTTCTCCGACAAACATAGAACTGATATCCTGTACTGCAAAGAGTCCTTCCTGAAAACTTTCCAGACCTTCCAGATAATCATAATCTGAAAGATAAAACGCATAAGGAAGATACGGATGTGCTTCTACTTTCGCTCCTTCTGCCTCCAGTTTTTCTTTCAATACTTCCGGTGTAACCCGGTTCATACAACATCGGATCGTAATCGGCTTCTCTTTCTGAAAATCTGCTGCCATCTTCTCTGTGATCTCTTCCCCATATTCTTTCTTCCATAAAGAAAGAATCCATTCCGGGACAGAATATTTCACAGACAATCTCTGTACATCTTCTTTTGGATACTCGATCTCGTCCATCTTGCGGACAACATTTCTCAGAACTCCATTCACATATCCCCGCAGACCTGAAAATCCTTTTCGAACCGCAAGCTTTACTGCCTCACTGCACACCGCATGATCCGGTACGCTATCCATATATTTCAGCTGATAGACACTGCTACGAAGAAGATTACGGATGACCGGTTTCATCTTCTTAACCTTTGTCTTAGAAATCTGATTCAAAATATAATCAATTTCTATCATATGTTCCAGAGTACCTTCCACAACTCTGGTGATAAATGCACGCTCACGTTTCTCAAGATATTGATATTTTGACAGAACATCGCCAAGAATCTTATGACTATATGCTCTATTCTCTGTTATTTCCATCAAAATCTCAAGAACGACCTCGCGTTCATTGATCTGCTTTCCCATAAATAATCTCCTATTCTCCGCATTTTTTTCTTTTTATCAGTCATTCCTTCTTCGTCCGTTTGTCAGGATCAACAAACGTAAAAGCTGTAAAATCATTGCGGCCGCACTTGCCACATATGTCATTGCGGCTGCCCGAAGTACCTTCTTCACTCCACCAACTTCGTCTTCACGGAGCATTCCTGAATTTCCAAGCACCTTCACTGCTCTTCTGGAAGCATTGATTTCCACCGGAAGTGTTATAAGATGAAATGCCACAGCTACCATAAAGAGGAGAATTCCAATATCAATAAGGAAGCTGGACATCTGGCCATTCATAAACAGGCCGATAATGATCAACGGCCAGGAAATCATGGAGCCGAAATTTACGACCGGCACAAGTGCCCCACGGATTGATAAAGGTGCATACCCTTCAAAATGCTGTACTGCATGGCCACACTCATGTGCCGCAACTCCGATTGCTGCTACAGAAGTTGAATTATAAACCGGATCAGAAAGTGCCAGTGTCTTGTTTCTCGGATCATAATGATCGGTCAGATTTCCCGCGATATGAGTCACCTGCACATCATAGATTCCATTTCTTCTGAGAATCTGTTCTGCCGCTTCTCGTCCTGTCATCCCTGAATAACTGCGGATCTTCGAATATTTTGCAAATGTTCCTTTCACCTGGGATGATGCGAGCAGGCTGAGAACCACACCGATCAGTACCAGTATATAAGTCCAGTCATAATAAAATCCATAATACATACTAAAACTACCTCCTGTTATCTATCTGCAGTCCCCCTCCAGAAGTCCTCTTATTCCTGTGTAAATTTAACTCCGCTTTCAATTGTGTATCCCCTTAAGAAAGCTCCTGTATCCATTCTCTTTTTCCCCGGAATCTGAAGTTCCAGAACTCGTAAGACGCCATCCCCTGTCTGAACAGTAAAGGAATCTTTCTCTACACTCAACACTGTTCCAGGCTCTGCTTTTACCGTGCCATCAGCCTCTGCTTTTGCTCTCCAGATCTTCACTACCTTTTTGTCCCAATGTGTGTAAGCACTTGGCCAGGAATTCAGGCCACGCACCAGACGTTCGATTTGTACTGCGGATGTATTCCAGTCAATATTTCCAAGCTTCTTATCGAGCATTCTGGCATATTCTGTTGGGCTTTCTCCCTGCTTCTCGAAAGTTGCCGTATGATCTTCAATAGCTTTCAGAGTCTCTACACAAAGCTTTGCTCCTGCCTCTGCCAGTTTGTCATGCAGGCTTTCTCCTGTCTCATCTTCTGTGATCGGCACTTCAACCTTCTGGATCATGTCGCCTGTATCCAGTCCTTCGTTCATCTGCATTGTTGTAACACCTGTCACTTCCTCGCCATTGATGATAGACCACTGGATTGGCGCGGCACCACGGTATTTCGGAAGTAGAGATGCGTGTACATTAATACATCCGTATGGTGTCATCTCCAGAATTTCTTTCGGAATGATCTGACCAAATGCAATGACAACCATCACATCTGCATTGTATTTTCTCAGTTCTTCTACACATTCCGGATCACGGATTTTCTTTGGCTGATAAACCGGAATTCCATGTTTCATCGCAGCTTCTTTCACCGGAGTTGGCTGCATCTCTTTACCGCGTCCCTTTGGTTTATCTGGCTGGCTCACTACGAGACATACCTCATGTCCTGCTTCCACCAGTGCCTCCAGTGTTCCCACGGAGAAGTCCGGTGTTCCCATGAAAATTATTCTCATCAATTATTCCTCCACTTCGTATTCCATATCTTCCTCGTTGTAGGCCGGTGAATCATGCAGTTCTCCTTCTACTTTCTCTACATAGAGGTGTCCTCCCAGGTGATCGATCTCATGACAGAACGCTCTTGCAAGAAGTTCTTCTCCTTCTATCTCAAACTCCTCCATATTTTCCATTAATGTGCACGTACTTTTACATAATTCGGACGAGTTACGATTCCCCATTTTCCCGGCACACTTAAGCAACCTTCTTCGCCTGTCTGCTCACCGGATGTCTCAACAATCTCAGGATTGATCAAAACGATCGGACCCTCTCCGACATCAATCACTACAATCTGTTTGAGAATACCAACCTGCGGTGCTGCAAGACCCACCCCCATCTTCTCATACATCGTATCAAGCATATCTTCAATTAAAATCTTTGTACGAAGTGTCATCTTCGTCACTGGTTACACTGTTTTTCAAGAACATCATCGCCCATCTCTCTTACTTCTCTGATTGCCATTATTCTTTCCTCTCTTTTCTATAAATTCATCGGGTTAAAATCGAATTGGATTCTCATTTTCTGAAACCCTGAGTTAATTTCTATATATTGTTCCATCCTGTCATTTTAATACAACTAAGGTTCGGTATTCCGGCGCTTTTACGTAAATCACTCTCCGGTAAATATCTTTGATCTTATCCACTCCCGGACTTGCCGGGCCGATCACGTCGAGCTGTGCCTGACCTTTGATCCTCAAAATGTATTCCTTCAGATACTTGCACGCTTTCTCTAAAAGTACCTCATCTTCACATGCTGCAAGTACTGCCATCAGGTTCTCCACCGGTGGATATCCCATCAGACTGCGGTAACGGATTTCTTTCTCATAGAATGCTTCATAATCCTGCGCTGCTGAAGCCTCGATTGCATAATGCTCCGGATCGTAAGTCTGAATCACGACCTCACCCAGTCTGTCACCTCTTCCGGCACGGCCTGCTGCCTGTGTCAAAAGTTGAAATGTTCGCTCACCGGAACGATAATCATCTGTATAAAGTGACATATCTGCTGCCAATGCACCGACTAATGTGACCTTTGGAAAATCATGTCCCTTTACGATCATCTGTGTTCCCACAAGAATATCCGCCTCTTCATTCGCAAAGGCAGATAAAATCTGCTCATGGGAATCCTTTTTCTTCGTTGTATCCATGTCCATACGGAGAACTCTTGCCTGTGGGAATCTTGCTTTCACCATATCCTCGATCTGCTGGGTTCCTGCGCGGAATTCTCCGATATAACGGGAACCGCATTCCGGACACTCCGTCACCTTCGGCTGTTCATAACCACAATAATGGCAGACCATTTTTCCACCTTTGTGTACCGACAAGGATACATTACAGTGCGGGCATTTCACTACATGACCACATTCTCTGCAAGAAATAAAACCAGAATATCCTCTGCGATTCAAAAACAGCATGATCTGCTCTTTTGCATTCAGTCTGTCTTCAATCAGTTCCTGCAGCTTCTCACTCAAGATGGAACGGTTTCCATTCTTCAGTTCCTTTCGCATATCAACTGTATGCACAGTCGCCATCTGTTGCATATGAGAACGATTCTTCATCTCGTAAAGCTGATACTCACCAAGCCTTGCCCGATACATTGCCTCCATCGACGGAGTTGCACTTCCGAGCACAACGCTTGCATCTTCTACTTCTGCCCTGTGGACTGCTACTTCTCTTGCATGATAACGTGGCACCTGCTCACTCTTGTAGGTTGGTTCATGCTCTTCGTCAATAACGATCAGCCCCAAATCCGGAAATGGAGTAAAAAGTGCAGAGCGTGGTCCGATCATCACATCGACCTCGCCCCTCTTTGCACGCATCATCTGATCGTAACGTTCTCCGGCAGACAGTCTTGAGTTCATGATAGAAACTCTGTCGCCGAAACAGCGGTAAAAACGCATCACTGTCTGATAGGTCAGTGCGATCTCCGGAATCAGAACAATTGCCTGTTTTCCCTGGTCAACAACCGTGCGGATCATCTCCATATAGACTTCTGTCTTTCCACTTCCGGTCACTCCGTGAAGCAGATAAGTTCTTCTTGTTCCACACAGATAGTCTTGCCGGAACCCCTGGATCACATGCTGCTGTTCTTCCGTATAGATGATCTCCTGTTGTGATTTCTTTGCCTGTTTCACCGGATTACGGTATACCTGCTCTGACTCTATCTTCAGCACGCCCTGCTCTTCCAATGCCCGGATCACAGGCAGTGTCACATTTAATTTTTTCGTCACCAGCTCATAATCCAGAATTGGGGCTTCCTTCAAAGCTTCCAAAAGCCTTGCTCTTGCTTTCTGATTCTTCTTCTGATAAAAAGCCAGCTTCTCCTGACTCTCTTCCTCATTAAGCAGCAAACGGAGATGTTTCTTTACCTTCGCATTCTCCTTCTGCTTGATTGGCAGCACTGTCTTAAGCGCCTGGATCATTGTTCCGCCATACTGCTCTTTCATCCACGCCGCCAGCGCGATCAGTCTCGCTTCGATTGCCACACTGTTTCTGGAAATGTCTGTAATCTCCTTTACCTTTGACAGATCATAATTGCAAGTCTCTGATAATGAAGTCACATAACCTTTGATCTGTCGGTTTCCTTTTCCAAAAGGGATAATTACTTCCATCCCCGGATGCAGCTCGTCTTTCAGTCGTTCCGGTATTCGGTACTGAAAGATCTTATCCAGTTTTTCATGTTGTATATCTACAATAACATCTGCAAACACAATCTTATTTCTCTTTTAATTCTTCCAGAACTTCTTTGATCAGCACGCGCTCATCCATCGGATGCTTTACACCGCAGATCTCCTGATAGTCCTCATGTCCTTTTCCTGCCAGCACAATAACATCACCCGGTTCGCCGTGTTCGATCGCATATTTGATTGCCTCTTTACGATCACAGATTTCCACATATTTTCCATCTGTCTTTGCGATTCCGGTTTTGATATCGTTAATAATATCCTGTGGTTCTTCAAATCTCGGATTATCTGATGTAATGATTGTCAGGTCTGCCAGTCTTCCAGATACCTCACCCATCTCGAATCTTCTGTCTTTAGAACGGTTTCCGCCGCATCCGAACAGACATACAAGACGCTTCGGATTATATTCTTTCAATGTTGTCAGAAGACTTTCAAGACTCATCGCATTGTGCGCATAATCGATCATCAGTGTAAAATCATCAGACACCTTGATCATCTCGATACGTCCTTTTACCTTTGCCTTCTTAAGTGCATCTTTGATCATCTCAACCGGCACTTGGAAATGGCGGCAGACTGAGATTGCAGTCAGTGAATTGTAAACACTGAACTTGCCTGGAACATCGATTTCCACATCAAAGTCCATCACGCCTGCAACATGATATGCAACACCAAGATATCCTGGTCTGGATACCAGTTCTACATTCTCTGCGCGAAGATCTGCCTCCGGTGAAAATCCAAATGTCTCAATCTTACATGTAGACCCTTTAAATACATCTTTAAAATACTCGTCATCCACATTGGCGATTCCGAGCTTACACTGTTTGAACAAAAGCCCTTTGCATCTCTTGTAATCATCAAAATCCTTATGCTCATTCGGACCGATATGATCTCTTCCAAGATTTGTGAAAATACCGATCTCAAATGGAATTCCCGCTGTTCTGTGAAGCATCAGTCCCTGTGATGAAACTTCCATAACAACACAGTCACAGCCAGCTTCTACCATCTCTGCAAAATATTTATGGATTGTATAAGACTCCGGTGTTGTATTACATGACGGGATCTTCTTGTCTCCGATAATTGCCTCGATTGTACCGATCAATCCAACCTTGTGTCCTGTCTCTTCAAGAATAGACTTGATCATGTAAGTTGTTGTTGTCTTTCCTTTTGTTCCTGTAATACCGATGACTTTCATCTTATCTGCCGGATATCCAAAGTAAGCCGCTGACATCAGAGCCAGTGCATAACGAGTATCCTCTACCTTAATTACAGTCACATTTTCCGGCACTTCGACATCTTTCTCTACAACAACAGCTGCCGCACCTTTCGCCGCAACATCCGCTGCATATTTATGTCCATCAGATACTGCTCCGCTGATACACACGAAAACAGATCCTTCTTCCACTTTTCTTGAATCATTGATCAGTGTTGTTACTTCCGTAGAATCACTTCCCTGTACTACTGTGTAGTCCAGGCGTTCTAATAATTTATCTAATTTCATGATCTATCCCTCCTGTTCTGAACTGGTGTATTGCATCATTGACTTTCAGGCAAATAACGATTGTCTTAACCTTTATAGAATAACATAATCTCACCACATATGCAAAAAAACCTACATAATCTTTCGTCCTGTTTTCGTCTTTCGAATCAGCCAGACACATCCAAATGACAATAACACAAGTCCCACACTCACTACCGGAATCATGATCCAGGCTGAAACTGTCTCTGGCTTAATATTTCTCTTATAAACATCAAGAAACATGATATGGATCAAATAAATCCCAAAGGAACATCCACAAAATCTGTCAATCCACTTCTTTGCCTGTTCGGACGGATTGAATTCGCTCTTTTTCAATCGTACTAACATAAGAAATGCCATCGCTGCTGCCAGTGCAAGCAGTGGATTACCATATTCCAGCAGACGTTCATAATGTTCTCCATCCTGCAAGGTTACCGCATAAGTCAGCCCATAATTTAATGCCATGCATACTACAAAAATACCTGCCGGAATCATTTTCCCCTTCATCACATGCTTACGATATTTATATATATAATATCCGATAAATACATAATAAGAATAGATTCTGTCCCCCACCATTGGGACGGAATAATACATCTTTTCATCAAAAAATGTGGAAATATAATTGAACAAAACAGCCGCCGTAATCACCACAAGAAATGCGCGTTCCATCCGAAGGTTCATCCCTTTACACATAACCTGGAAAAAAAGGAAGTACCAGATAGATCGGAATCATTGCATACAGATACCACAGATGCTGTTCTACCGGCTTATATAATAAATCTTTGATTTGATAAGGATCCTCCATATAAACTGCATTCCAGATCATATATATTACACTCCACACAAGCAGAACAATTAGAAAACGAAAGATTCTTTTTGCATGTTTATGAAGTGATTCCTGTCTTCCAAGCAGAAGTGCTCCTGTGATCATGAAAAAACATGGTACACTTATCCTTGCCAGCAGATTTAATAGCAGTGAAAAACTGTACTCCCCAATCGTAATATCGCCATAGGCTCTGCAATAATAATTCGATACATGAATCACAATAACAAATATAAAGGAAATCATTCGAATTAATTCCAGATTATAATTTTTTTCTTTCAATGCACGTTCCTCTTTCTATCTCTTCTAAATTCCATCTTTTTTCTTCTTTCCGTCCGGTTTATAAAATGTACCTTTCACAACCGCACCCTTTCCATAACGATTGTTCAGCTGTTCCAATGCGACATTTAATTTCTTATGTTTCTCGTCCGGTTCTTTTGGAAATTCAATATCAAAAATTGTCAGCTGCTCCGGTGCATTCTCTTCTACTAACTTTGACGTTCGGATTCCGAGCAGACGGACAGGTTCTCCACTCCAGCTTTCACGGAACAAATTACATGCTGTCTCACATAAGATAACCGGATCATTCGTTGGCTTTTGAAGCTGCACCTGATGCGACATATTTCTGAAATCATAGTAGCGTACCTCCATACTCACCATCCCGGCTTTCTTGCCTGCCTTCTTCAGCCTGCTTCCCACGCTCTGCGCAAGCTCACGAAATACATCTCTCGCCTCTTCATAAGTCGTTGCATCCTCTGACAGAGTCGTTGAATTTCCTACTCCCTTTGCCTCTTCCGGTTCATACTGTACCTTATCGTCTCCAATTCCATTTGCAAAATTCCAAAGCATCCGTCCATGACTTTTTAAATGCAGTGTAATTACATTTACATCCGCATGAGCAAGATCTCCAATTGTATTGATTTCAAGTTTCTTAAAGACCTCCACACTTGAACGCCCTGCCATAAAAAGTTCTCCAATCGGAAGCGGCCACATTTTCTGCGGAACCTCTTCCGGAAATAATGTATGGATCCGATCCGGTTTCTGAAAATCCGAAGCCATCTTCGCTAGTAACTTATTACTGGAGATTCCAATATTCACCGTGAATCCAAAACGCTTCTTCACTTCTTCTTTGATCTCCATTGCACCGTCCACCGGTGTTGGATATCGCCCGACAAGCTCTGTAAAATCCATATAACATTCATCGACACTGACCTGCTCGATCTTCTTTGTATATGTCCGCAGGAAATCCATCAGCATCCGGCTCTTTTCTCGATACATCTTATGATTCGGCGGTGCTGTCACAAGATTCGGACATTTTCGAAATGCATTTACTACAGGTTCACCCGTCTGAATCCCATAGGATTTGGCAAGTGATGATTTTGCAAGAACAATTCCATGACGAGAGTTCTGATCTCCGCCAATAATCGCCGGAATCTCCCGCAGATCCACTTTTGATCCATTTTTCAATTGTTCAACCGCCGTCCAGCTTAAAAATGCTGAATTGACGTCGATGTGGAAAATAATGCGCGCCATGGGAGCCTCCTTTCTGGATTCTGCCTGAGTTCTTTCTTAGTATTAATTCTTGTTGTATGTATATACATTCTGTCAGTTTTTTATTTTAACATATAATCTGCGCTTGTATCAATTGCTTCGGTGAACGAAAAAAAGGCTGTGAAAAATCCAATTTTCTAAAAATCTCCAGAAAATTTTCATTTTTCACAGCCCTACATATTATATCGTTACTATACTGATATTTTGATGTTGGGGGCAAAAAGTATTTTGCCCCCTATAATACACGGATTGCTTCGCCTTTCATGCTCTCGCAATCCTACCCACTATTCGCATATCGTGAAGCTTACGCTCCACTTTTATGCTCATATTGGGGCGGGTCTCAAGGCCATTACACCACCTTTGTGCAAGCACCGGTGGTTTCAGACCTTTTGACCCTGGTATCATATTTTATTTCTTCACACCCGCTGTCAGTTTACCGTCCTTCACATCGATCAGGATCGTGTCTCCACGTCCCACATCTCCAGCAAGGATCAGTTTTGCAGCTAATGTCTCTACATTCTTCTGCAAGTAACGTTTCAGAGGTCTTGCACCGTACATCGGCTCATATCCACCTTCCACAACAAAGTCTTTCGCTGCATCTGTCAGCTCGACACTCAGTTCACGTTCTTCCAGACGGCGGTTCACATCAGCAACCAGAAGGTCAATGATGGAACGTACATTTGTCTTTGTCAATGGTTTGAACATGATGATCTCATCCAGACGGTTCAAGAATTCCGGTCTGAAATGTGCTTTCAGATCACCCATTACCATCTCCTGACTCTGTTCATCGATCGAACCATCGTCCTTAATTCCTTCCAGCAGATAGTTTGCACCAATGTTGGAAGTCATGATCAAGATTGTATTCTTGAAGTCAACTGTACGTCCTTGGGAATCTGTGATTCGTCCATCATCCAGTACCTGCAGCAATACGTTGAAGACATCCGGATGTGCTTTCTCGATCTCATCAAAAAGTACAACAGAATATGGTTTTCTTCTGACTGCTTCTGTCAGCTGTCCGCCTTCATCGTATCCAACATATCCCGGAGGAGCTCCGATCAGTCTGGACACGGAATATTTCTCCATGTACTCACTCATATCGATACGAACCATGTTGTTCTCATCATCAAACAGGCTCTGGGCAAGTGCCTTTGCAAGCTCTGTCTTACCTACACCTGTAGGTCCAAGGAATAAGAAGGAACCGATCGGTTTTGTCGGATCTTTGATACCTGCTTTGGAACGGATGATTGCTTCAGTTACAAGCTCTACACCTTCATCCTGACCGATGACACGCTTATGCAATTCATCTGCAAGGTGAAGAGTTTTGTTTCTCTCGCTCTCGTTCAGTTTTGCAACCGGGATACCTGTCCATCTGGAAACGATCTTTGCGATCTCATCGTCTGTAACAGATTCATGCACAAGTGAAAGATCTTTTGCCTTTACCTTCGCTTCTTCCTCTTCCAGCTGTTTCTGCAACTGTGGAAGACGTCCATACTGGAGCTCTGCTGCCTTATTCAGATCGTACTCTCTCTGAGCTTTCTGAATCTCCTTGTTCACCTGCTCGATCTGCTCACGGATCTTCTGCACATGCTCTACGGAATTCTTCTCATTCTCCCACTGTACTTTCTTACTTGCATACTGCGCTTTCAGTTCTGCCAGTTCTTCCTGCAAATGTTCCAGACGCTCTTTACTTAAGCGATCTTCCTCTTTCTTAAGTGCAGACTCTTCAATCTCCATCTGCATCACACGACGGCGAAGCTCATCAAGCTCTGTCGGCATAGAATCAAGTTCTGTTTTGATCAATGCACACGCCTCGTCAACAAGGTCGATTGCTTTATCCGGCAGGAAACGATCAGAAATATATCTGTTCGAAAGTGTAACTGCCGCAACAAGCGCACTATCTGTGATCTTAACTCCATGGAAGACTTCGTATCTCTCTTTCAGTCCTCTCAGGATAGAGATTGCATCCTCAACGGTTGGCTCATCTACCAGAACCGGCTGGAAACGACGCTCCAATGCAGCATCCTTCTCAATATACTGACGATACTCATCCAATGTTGTTGCGCCGATACAGTGCAGTTCGCCTCTGGCAAGCATAGGCTTTAACATATTTCCCGCATCCATTGCACCGTCTGTCTTACCGGCTCCGACGATCGTATGAAGTTCATCGATAAAAAGAATGATCTTTCCGTCACTATTCTTCACCTCTTCCAGAACGGCTTTCAGACGCTCCTCGAATTCACCACGATACTTCGCTCCTGCTACCAGTGCTCCCATATCCAGCGAAAAGATTGTCTTATCTTTCAGGCCTTCCGGTACATCTCCGCTGACGATTCGCTGTGCAAGTCCTTCTACAACCGCAGTTTTACCTACACCAGGTTCACCGATCAGCACCGGGTTATTCTTTGTCTTACGGGACAGGATACGAATCACATTACGGATCTCTTCATCACGTCCGATGACCGGATCCAGTTTCTGATCTCTTGCTTTTTCTACCAAGTCCTGACCGTATTTATTCAATGTATCATAAGTTGCTTCCGGATTGTCAGAAGTAACTCTCTGATTTCCCCTTACTGTTGACAGCGCATGGAGGAAGCCCTCTCTGCTGATGCCATATTCACGGAAAATCTGCTTCAACTCACGGCTTGCATACTTCAGCATTGCAAGAAACAGATGCTCAACAGAGACATACTCATCTCCCATCTGCTTTGCTTCATCTTCTGCATGGATCAGCACATTATTCAAGTCCTGACCGACATAAGCCTGGCCTCCCTGCACCTTCGGTCTCTTGCCGATTGCCTGCTCGATACTGTTAATAAAGAGCTGGCCCTGAATGTTCATCTTCTCAAATAATTTTAAAATCAGACTGTCATCCTGTGTCAACAACGCATACAGCAAATGCTCCTGCGCCAGTTCCTGATTCCCGTTATCCGCAGCAATCTTCTCACAGTTCTGAACTGCCTGTAATGAATTCTGTGTAAATTTATTGATATTCATGGTCTTTCCCTCCTTTGAACCACAAATTTGCTTTTCCTGTGTTCTATTAGGAATATAGCATGTATTGTTAGCACTGTAAAGGGTTGAGTGCTAATTCTTTTCTAAAAATTTTGTGAAGTCCTTATTTCATGGGCTTCACAAAATTTTAAATTTACAATTACACTCAATTTGTAATGATTTAGACCATTCTATCTTGGCCATCTCTCTTTTTTATTCATTAACGGTTTAAAAGCCTGATGCGGTTCACTCTGATACCAATATGCTACACTGGCAACATCATCCTGTCTTTCAAATAGTCCTTTATAACATACACCGATCTGTTGGATAGTAACTTTTAAATTTTCTTCAAAGCAAATCGGATCCATCAGATGCCATCTATAAAATCCTCTCATTGGCGGACAATCATCATTATGATATGGATTATGCACCAGTTCATCGTGTGCTGAATAATACGGATATCCTAAAAATGGAGAATTATAAGTCTGTTCTACCGTCTTTCCGTTTACCTGGTGAGCAAAACTCCATGACCCGCCAAAATAGTCCTCTGTTCCCGTGCCACATATTGTAGGATATTCTTCATCTCCGTCAATATAAAATTTAACTTCGCCTTCTCCCCACCAGTATCTTTCAAGTGTTGTCAGAGCAAGATATGTACCAATATAATGGCCTTTTCCTTTCACATTATCCAAAATAACATAATCCTTTGCCAGTTCTGTTATTCTTTGACGTCTCCACTGTGCATGAAAATAAGCTGTATCTTCTGGTAACTCATCATACAAACAATAGTCTACCTGATAAAAGAAATCAGGAATTGGATTATCATGTTGATTTTCTAAAGTAATTCTTGCTTTTTTACGAAATGGCATTTGAAAATAGCTATTAAAACCTCTGTTTGGAATTACGGATATTGGCATAGATGTAACAAGACATTCTCTTGCAAAACCACAGCAGAAGAAATCACCTAAAGGACTTTCAACCGATGGAACTTCCTCATCATCCCAGTACATGCGGAGTACTAAATCACGGAGTACATAACAATCCGCATCTGATGTTTTATTATTAACCGTAATCCATATATGCTGAATAATACCCGGTCCATCCATTTCAGCTAATACTACCGTTTCATTCGGCATAATATTTTTCAAGCACGGACTACCTTTTCTTGAAGGGCCAAGATGACTTGCTGCAATTCCACCCTTTCCTTTTTCTCCAGTTGGATTTTCAGCATTTATAGCTCTCGATCTTCCATTTCTTAATCTGAAAATATCTGACATTATTCACACCTCCACTTATTGCTTAACGCCGCCAGCCATAACACCTTCCATGATCTGCTTCTCAAAAATAAGTACGAAAATAACTATTGGCAGCAGGATAATACATCCAACTGTACTTATTAAATCCCATGGCATACTATATGATGTCTCCCTTGGAATAGTTGTAATAGCAACACTTAATACTTCTATTTACGAATCACTGCAATATACAATACCAGAGAGAGAAATCCCAAAAATAAACACCGCAACTGAGGATCAGTATTCCTAGACTCTGGCTGAGAATCTTCAGAATACAATCGCCCCTCGTACCTAGAAAAAGATGCACCGGGTTCCCGTAATAACCCTGATATACAGGAATATTTTGACGGTCAGTTTCTGGTGTCACTGTTGCCATGGAATGTCTACAATATGCCAGCAAGGAGCCGGG
>ENA-OQDT01000716-OQDT01000716.1-human-gut-metagenome-genome-assembly--contig:-NODE-716-length-21301-cov-3.674270_pt1 | contig 21301 bp, 20 predicted proteins | sample MGYA00242786_ERZ504617 | MGnify/ENA primary metagenome ERZ504617 (study PRJEB26092, sample SAMD00036337) | human gut metagenome | host: Homo sapiens | study: EMG produced TPA metagenomics assembly of...
TGAAAGCGGTCATTGACAGGGTTATTTATGCGTCCTGTAAGTATTATGGTGACGATCCTCACGGTCGGCATTGCTGAAGGGAAAACGACTTGCATTGCTGACGACCTGCGGATATCCGGTGGAGAAAGGCGCAGACCTTTATGAAGATATGATGAAACGCTATTGTATGCATTGCGGATTGATCTATGCCGGTATGCTGGCGGAAAGACAGAGAAATTTAAAGGAAGCCTTTATGGATGAAGTAAAAGAAGAGCATGCAAGATCATTTGCAAGGTCGTTTCTTTAAATTGGGTTGATTCGGGAGGTTATGATGTTTAATGAAAATACTTAATCAGCACATAAAATCCGGCGATTTTAAGCCGGTCTATCTGATTTATGGGACGGAAGACTATTTGAGAAAACAGTATCGGGACAAAATGCGTCAGGCCATTGTGGGCGAAGATACGATGAATTATAGTTATTTTGAAGGGAAGGGGATTTCTGTCAAAGAATTGATCGATTTAGGAGAAACTCTGCCCTTTTTCAGTGAGCGCCGGTTGATCGTTGTGGAAAACAGCGGATTTTTTCGTCGGCTCAGGATGAGCTGGCGGCCTATCTTAAGGAAATGCCGGAGACGACCTGTTTTATATTTGTCGAAAAGGATGTGGATAAACGAAATAAATTATTTAAGACGGTATCCACATTGGGATACGGGGCGAATATGACGCCTCCGGATGAGCGCACGCTTATGCGGTGGATTGCCGGGCTTTTAAAAGGGGAAGGCCGGCAAATGTCAGAAAACACTCTGCGTTATTTCCTGGAACGGATTGATACAGATATGGAAAATATCCGCCGGGAGCTGGATAAGCTTATTGTTTATACAGACGGCCGGTCAGAGATTTTCCGAGAAGATATTGACGCGGTTTGTACGGTCTACACGGAGAGCCAGGTTTTTGATATGGTCAAGGCTGTGACGGAAAAGCAGCAGGCAAAGGCGCTGAAGCTTTATGATGATTTGATCGGGCAAAAAGAGGCGCCGATGCGGATTCTTTACTGGATTACACGTCAGTTTAATCAGCTTTATCAGATTAAGGATTTGCAGAATAAGGGCTATCCGGATCATGTCATTGCCGAGCGTATGGGTGTTCGGGATTTTATTGTGCGGAAAAATAAATAAACTCAGCATCGTTATACTCAGGACGCCATGCTTTGAAAGCTTCTACATCCAGAATATCGTTGGATACAATATTCACATCCACATGCAGCGGAGTGGTTTCGTACTGGTCTTTCAGGTTCAATGACACAAAGGTGTTGGTGTCTTTGATGCGATATACAAAATTGCTTCGTCCCTGAATCATTCCTTGGTTTACTAATTTTTGGAATGGTTCTTCCTTGATACTTACGCCCAGATCATGCAGGAACTTGTTCCAGAAACGAGAATAAATCAAGTGACCCGTAGCATGTTCGGTACCGCCTACATAGAGATCTACATTTTGCCAGTAATGATCTGCCTTTTCTGATACTAGTGCTTGTGCGTTGTGTGGGTCCATATAGCGCAGATAGTATGCGGATGAACCTGCGAAGCCCGGCATGGTATTCAGTTCAAGCGGGAATATAGTGACGTTGTCAATCAAGTTGTTTTCCACGACTTCACCTTTTTCTACATCCCAAGCCCACTTGGTGGCATGTCCCAATGGAGGTTCGCCTGTTTCGGTTGGCAGGAACTTAGCTACTTCGGGAAGTTCAAGCGGCAATTTAGATGAGTCAATCATATAAGGCATACCGTTTTTGTAATATACAGGGAACGGTTCACCCCAATAGCGCTGGCGTGAGAAGATGGCGTCACGAAGACGATAATTCACTTTCACGCGTCCCAAATTGTGGGTTTTCACATATTCTTTGGTAGCTGCGATAGCTTCTTTGATGGTCAGTCCGTTTAAAGAAAGGTCACAATAAGGAGTGACATCCTTGCGGGGTGAGTTGCAAACAATACCTTCTTTGGCATCGAAACTTTCTTCACTTACATCACAACCTTCTACCAACGGAACGATAGGCAGATTGAAATGTTTTGCAAAAGCGTAGTCACGGCTGTCGTGAGCAGGAACCGCCATGATGGCGCCTGTTCCATAACCTGCCAATACGTAATCACTGATCCATACGGGAACAGCCTCGCCGGTAAACGGATTGATGGCGTATGAGCCACTGAATACACCGGTTACGCGGCGGTCGGCGATACGTTCACGTTCCGTACGTTTCTTGGTGCGGTCCAGATAGGCTTCCACTTCGGCTTTCTGTGCTTCAGTAGTAAGTTGGGGAACCAGTTCGCTTTCGGGCGCCAGTACCATGAAGGTTACACCGAACATGGTATCTGCACGGGTAGTAAAGATAGTGAATTCAATATCACTGTCTTTCACTTTGAATTGTACTTCCGTACCTTCCGAGCGTCCAATCCAGTTACGCTGTGTTTCTTTCAGTGAATCAGTCCAGTCCACAGTGTCCAGTCCGTCCAGCAGCCGTTGTGCGTAAGCCGATACGCGTAAACACCATTGGCGCATTTTTTTCTGAACGACGGGGAAACCGCCGCGTTCCGAAACGCCATCCACCACTTCGTCATTGGCAAGAACAGTTCCTAGTTGCGGGCACCAGTTCACCATGGTTTCTCCCAAATAGGCAATGCGGTAGTTCATCAGGATTTCCTGTTGTTCTTTTTCGCTTTTGGCATTCCATTCTTCGGCTGTAAAGCTGAGTTCTTCGCTGCAAGCCGCATTCAGTCCTTCGTTGCCGTATCGGGCAAATGCTTCCGTTAGTTCGCTGATGGGGCGTGCCTGCTGTGTATCGTTACAATAATAGCTGTTGAACATTTGTTGGAAAGCCCACTGAGTCCAATGGTAATATCCTGGTTCACAAGTACGTACTTCACGGTTCCAATCAAAAGAGAAGCCGATTTTGTCCAACTGTTCACGATAGCGGTTGATATTGTTCACAGTGGTGATGGCAGGGTGTTGTCCGGTTTGTATAGCGTATTGTTCTGCAGGAAGTCCATCCCTTCATAAAGTCGGAAACAATGGGGCGGATCACACCAAAGTAGTGCTCTTCCAGTTCCTGGCCCTTGGACGGTGCAGAGCCAAACAGGGTGCGGCCGGTCAGAACCAGGTCCAGGCGCTTGTTGTAATCCTCTTTGCGGATCAGGAAGTACTCCTGCTCCGGGCCAACGGTGGTGGCAACGCGCTCAACATCCTTGCCGAACAGGTGCAGTACCTTGCAGGCCTGGTCGCTGATGGCCTGCATGGAACGCAGCAGCGGGGTCTTTTTATCCAGTGCTTCGCCGGTGTAAGAGCAGAATGCAGTGGGGATGCACAGCACGTCATCTTTTACAAAAGCATAGCTGGTGGGGTCCCATGCGGTGTAGCCGCGGGCTTCACAGGTGGCGCGCAGGCCGCCGGAAGGGAAGGAGGAAGCATCTGGTTCGCCTTTGATGAGCTCCTTGCCGGAAAACTCCATGATGGCGGTGCCGTCCGGCTGGGGGCTGACAAAACCATCGTGCTTTTCACTGGTGATGCCGGTCAGGGGCTGGAACCAGTGGGTGTAATGGGTAGCGCCCTGTTCAATCGCCCAGCGCTTCATCACGCTGGCCACAACATTGGCTACTTCCAGGTCAAGGGCCTGACCCTTTTCAATGGTTGCCTTCAGGCTCTTGTAGGTCGAGCTGGGCAGACGCTCACGCATTTCGTGCTCGTTGAAGACTTTGCTGCCGTACAGTTCCATAACGGTTGCTGCCATACTTACCGAACTCCTTTTCCTCTGTGGTATCATCACGCAAATAAGTCGGACTTTTTATAAAACAAAAGGCACTGCGAACAGGATTTGTGTTCGCAGCGCCCTTGCTGTTTATGTGCTTATTATACGGGCCAAACGCAAAAAAAGCAACTGGCAGAAATGACAAACCGGATTGGCGTTTGCCTTGATGTTTTGGGAAAAATGCTTGTATTGGGGGATGGAGCCATCCAACCCCCAATGCGGCCTAATAAAATAAACCGGGCCGCCAACCCCGCTTGGGGGCGACAAGCCCGGTAGAGTTTAGACAGTTAAACGTGTGCTGCGTTCTTTTGGCTTTTGCGGTACAGCACAACAGTGGCTGCAATGCCCAGCAGGCTGATGCAGTCCGCCGCGCGCCAGAACCACATTCCAGTCCAGCGCACCTGTACGCTGCCCTGCCAGCCGGGAGCCAGGGTAACGGTCAGGTAACCGTTCTTGTGGGTCAGTGCGGCTCCGTCCGCAGCGGTCATATGGTAGCCGGGGTAGTAGAATAGCGGCAGCCGGATGGATGCTTCGGTATCGCCGGTGTTCTGCGCCGCCAGCTGAATGGTCAGGCCGTTTTTGGTGTACTCTGTCAACTCTACGCCGTCGTCCGCTTCGGGGGTCAGGCGGCCCCAGACGCTGTCATCGGTGGTGGTGTCCTCGGTGGGCAGGTATTCGCCGCCACCCACCTGACCGGGCAGGTCATCCACCGCGGCAAGGCTCATGTAGGTAACGGCTTCGCTGGTGGTGCATTTGTCATACATCAGGTACCCGGCGGGGATGATGGTCAGCGCCAGCAGGGCGGCTGCCATTGCCTTGGCGGCTTCGGGCCGGACTTTGTGGTACAGCACCACCGCACAGCAGGCGCACACGACCAGCAGCATGGTGGCCGGGGTGAAGAACCGCCAGGCAAACTGCAACTTCCCCAGAGTCTTGCTCAGCGCCTGCAATGGTTCGCAACGGAACAGCGCGTACCAGGGGCAAAGGTCGCTGGCGCACCAGGCGGCCAGCAGGCCAAAGCCCAGTGTCAGGCTGCCAATGCGCGCGGCATCGCGGCTGCTTTTGCGCACGGCGGGGTCCAGCACAGCCAGCAGGAAGAAGAATGCACCCGCGGCCAGTGCCAGGCCCAGCGTCTGCGGCATTTCGCCCGCAATGCCGCTCTGGATGCTCTCCGCCACGCCGCTGCTTTGGCCGAACATCAAAAACATCTGGCCCAGGTAAACGGAGCTGTCGTACAGGTAGGCGGCATCATACTTGCCGCTGATGCGGCACACCCCCTGCACCATGTATTGCAGCAGCGGCACCATAAACCACAGGTTCCACACAATGGCGGCCCCGGCGGCTTTGCACAGAGCGGGCAGCACCGGGCGGGTGAAGGTCTTTTTGAAATACAGCAGGCAGAAGGCGGCGGTAAAGAACACCGCAAGTTCGGTTGTCAACAGATGGCTCTGCAGCAGGCCGGTAAAGCCCAGGGCAAAGGGCAGCCAGCACCAGGGCTCGGCCTTTTTGCCATCGGCAGGGAATTGGCGATAAATCCGCCACAGGCCATACACGACCAGCGGCAGGAACGCCATGGCGGTATATTCGCCCACTGCAGCGCGCACAAACACGTTGGTCAGCCGGTAGAACGAAAGGGTGTACAACGCAGTGCCAAGCAGCGCGGCACAATCGCTGCGGAACATTTTGCGCAGGGCATAAAACGTAATGCCCACGGTGGCCGCTGTGATGGATGCAACGTAAACTTTGTAGCTGGTTTGCAGGCTGAAACCCAGAATGCGCAGCACCGCAGCCGGGTACAGGAACACATCGGAGTACATCAAGCTGAACGGATAGCCTTTTTCGTTGATGATGGCCGGGTCCATGCGCACGGGGAACTGCCCGGCCAGCAGCCCGGCTTTCAGCCCCTCAATGCGGGAAAGGTGGATGGAAAGGTCGTGCCCGTACGTCAGGTAGCCGAGCCCCAGCGGCAGGCAGGCAAACACGCCGATGCCCACCAGCGCCATGGCGATATACCGCCCGCGCAGGGTATGGATGGGAAATTTGATCCGGCGGGTCAGCAACAGGATCACCCAGTCCAGTACGGCGCAGAACACAAGCCCCGTCAGCAGCCGCACATACGCCCACGCGTGGGTGGGTACGATCTGTGCGCCGGTAATGTAGATGACCTGGTTTTTGCCGCAGTCCGCGGTAAACTGCAGCTGTGCGGTTTCGCAGCCGTAGGGCATCCACAGGCTGAACACCGTGCGGGTGCGCTCAGCGGGCAGCTTGGCGGCATCGTACTGCGCGGTGGGCATGATCTCATCCAGAAAGCTGACCTCGCCGTCCTCGCCGTCATTCACATAGTTGATGCAAACCTGGTAGCTGCCGCGCGGCAGGTCGATCCAGCGGGTGGTGGCAAACAGGCCGGTAAAGTTTTCCACGCGGGCGCCGCGGTCATCATTGGTACATTCCTCCGCGTAGGGAATGATCAGGTCCGGCGTAATATCAATCACGCCGCCTGTGCGGAAATCCCCCACAAAACGCAGCGCCAACACCATAAATTCCACCAGAACCAGCAGCAGGACCAACCCGTTCTGGCGGCTGAAAATTTTTTTGAGCTTTTGCAAACAAGCACGCTCCCTTCTCAACATGACATGATCTTAAATACTATCTTACTTATTATAGGGGATTGTACGATGGTGCGCAAGAGAATTTGCACCAAACAGGAAAAAAGACTCTTGCTTTTGGAAATAAAAGTGATGTATAATAAAGCGTCCATTTATTTGTGGTAGTTGTGGAGAGGATGGTATATATGGCGACAAAGTACGTTTTTGTTACTGGCGGCGTGGTCTCCGGCTTGGGCAAGGGCATCACAGCAGCCAGCCTGGGCCGTTTGCTGAAAACCCGCGGCCTGAAGGTGGCTTCTCAAAAGCTGGATCCTTATATCAACGTGGATCCCGGCACCATGAGCCCGCTACAGCACGGCGAGGTGTTCGTGACGGATGACGGAACCGAAACCGACCTGGATCTGGGTCATTATGAGCGCTTTATTGATGAAAACCTGAACAAGTACTCGAACCTGACGACGGGCAAGGTCTATTGGAACGTGCTGAACAAGGAGCGCCAGGGCGCTTATCTGGGCCAGACGGTGCAGATCATTCCCCACATTACCAACGAAATCAAGAGCTATATCTACAATCTTGCCAAAAGCACCGAAGCCGATGTTGTCATCACCGAAATCGGCGGTACCACCGGTGATATTGAGAGCCAGCCTTTCCTGGAGGCCATCCGCCAGGTTGGCATTGAGCAGGGCATGGAAAACTGCTGCTACATCCATGTGGTTCTGGTGCCCTATATTTCCGGCTCGGACGAATATAAATCCAAGCCCGCCCAGCATTCCTGCAAGGAACTGCAGGGCATGGGCATCGCCCCCAACGTCATCGTGCTGCGTGCCGATGGCCGCGTTGGCAGTGATATCAAGCGCAAGATCAGCATGTTCTGCAATGTGCGCCCTGATTGCGTGATTGAAAACCTGACCATGCCCAGCCTGTACGAGTGCCCGCTGATGCTGGAAGCTGCCGGCCTGACCAACGTTGTTTGCCGTCAGCTGCACTTGGAAACTCCGGCCAGCGACCTGACCGAGTGGAAAGAGCTGATTTCCCGCATTGCCACCCGCAGCAAGACCTGCACCATTGCCCTGGTTGGCAAATATGTCAAGCTGCATGACGCATACCTGAGTGTAATGGAGTCCCTGTATCACGCCGGCTTTGAGAATGAGTCCAAAGTGGAGATCCACTGGGTGGACAGCGAAAACCTGCTGGATCAGGAGCGCTGCGCTGAAGAGCTTTCCGGTGTGGATGGCATCATCCTGCCCGGCGGCTTTGGCGACCGCGGCATTGAGGGCATGATCCAGGCCGCCCGCTATGCACGGGAACAGAACATCCCGTATTTTGGCATCTGTTTGGGTATGCAGATTATGGTTATGGAATATGCCCGCGATGTGCTGGGCTATGCCGATGCCAACTCCAGCGAGTTTACGCCGGACGGCGAGCACAATGTTATTGCTCTGATGCCGGACCAGCAGGGGAACATCCCGAAGGGCGGCACCATGCGCCTGGGCAAGTACCCCTGCATTACCGCCGAGGGCACCAAGCTGCGTGAGTGCTATGGCAAAGAAGAAATTGACGAACGCCACCGCCACCGCTATGAGTTCAACAACGACTACCGTACAGAGATGCAGAACCACGGCCTTGTGATCTCCGGTACCAGCCCGGATGGCCGCCTGGTGGAAGCTGTTGAGCTGCCCGGCCGTGATTTCCATGTGGGCGTACAGTTCCACCCCGAATTCAAGAGCCGCCCCAACCGCGCACATCCCCTGTTCAAGGGCTTTATCGCTGCTGCGCTCAAGTACCAGCAGGAGCACACCATCACGGACCATCAGCCGATGACAGATTGATCGGCATCCTGACACCATAAATACCACAAGGCACCGAACCTGTAATTGGCCCGGTGCCTTGTTTTTATGTGTTATATTTTGTGTGGATTATGCGGGAACAAAAAACAAATTTTCAGGATTCTGTCTCTTTTTCTCTTTTGTTTACCTCTCTCTCGCTGGCTTCCACCATCGAGATCACGTTCAGCAGCACCAGCCGCACCACAGCGGGGTGCAGGCAGCTGTTGTTGATGGTGTTGATGACGGACTTTTGGAGTTCTTCAATTTTTGCGGTTGTGGTCATTTCATCACCCTTTCTGCCATCGGGGAGCCGGAATATTCCGGGCGCGGATAGCTTGTATCTTCGGTTCGCGTGCCGCCGCAGGCTGCCAGCGTAAGCGGGATGACCAATGCAAGCACCAACAGCAAAGCCAACGTGGCCAAAATCTGCATGAATTTCTGCATTAAATCTCCCTCCCGTTCACGCTCAAAGAACCGCATTCAATTCTGCCGGGGATTTCAAACTTGCTGGCATTGCAGTGGATGACCTTATCTACCTGGTCAATGGCAATGCCCACAAACTCGCTGGTGGCCCCGCCGGTGGAATAATCAAAGCTGGGGTCGCCGGTGGAGAACCAGCCTAAAAACGTGTAGCGGGAGTTATCGCCAATATAAGATTTGCCGTACCGGCTGCTTAACACACCGGTCAGGTTGTTTTCCCAGTACCAGCGGATGCGCCCCGTGTCAATGTCCACACGAGTGCCAGCATCTTTGCCCATACGAATCCAGGCATTGTCCAGGTCATAAGTGGTTGTGCGCGCCTTATTGTGAATCTGCCCGGTCGTGATGTTGCCGCCGTTGATGATTGTCTTGTCCTGGTTCCATGTGCTCAAATCCGAAAATGTCACCACGCCGGATAGGTTGATCTGTGCGCTGGTGATCTCTGTTCCGCCTGCCGTCAGCTTGATGGTGCTGCTGGTTCCGCTTGTGCTGGCCGTCAGCTTAATTTCGCTCACCGTCTGCTTGATCTCGGTTTTGGTTTCGGTGGCAGTCAGGTAATCGCCGGTGCTGGCCGTCCAGGCAGTGGGGGCGTTGCCCATCTGCACCATGGGGTGCATGATGGTCAGATCGTTGGTAACGGTGGCATTATCGTTCGCGGTACTCACAAACAGACCGTCTGCATAGCCGTCCGCAGTCGCCGTAAAGGCTGCCCAGCGCAGCTTCCAGCCATTATCCAGCGCAATGTCCTGCTTTGCATTTTTGAACGCGCTGCCATAGTAGGCTTTGGTTCCGCTGGGGGATTTGGTTTCAAACTGCAAAAACAGGCTGTCCGTGCCGGAGTTGAGCTTGTACAGTACCGATGCACAATAGGTCATGCCCTTGGCAATCACCAGCGTTTTGTCCGCACCAAAGTGGAAGCGGGTGTTCCGCGCTTTATTGGTCACCCGGACGGATTCACCGCTGATCGTGTATGTCCCTTTCTTTTTCAGGTCATTGCCGCCTGCATCCAGGGTCGCACTGTTCCAGTCGTCGGTGCCGGTAATAATGTTGTTGCCGCCGGTGATCCGCTGCGTTACCGTCTGGGTAATGCTGTCGGCTTTCTGGTCGATCGCGGATACTGATTCTTTAACGGTTTTGAATTCCCGCTTTGTGCTGTCCAGGTCGTTGGAAATAGTTGTTGTCGTTTCTTCCAGACTGCTGACTTTTGTGCTGATGCTATTCGCCTTTTGGCTGATGCTGGAGACATCCTTTTTCAGGCTTTCCACCGTTGCGGTGGTGGCGTAATCCTGCAATTTGCTGTCAACGGCATCATTGGCAGCGCTGGTAGCGGTGTCCTTCACGTTGGCCGTTACCGTTTCAGTCACTGACTTGGTGACTTCGGTTTTGATCTCGTCAGCGGTCTGCGAAAATAAGCTTTTTGCGCTTTCCTGCGTCAGGTAGTCACCGGAGCTGGCGTTCCACGCGGTCGGCGCGTTGCCGTATTGCAGCATGGGGTGCAATGCCATGTACTTGTTTGTAACCGAACCCGACCGCAGACCAAAGCTAACGCCGGTCAAAATATAGTTGTCCTTCGGCGTCCATGTGCCATACCGTAACACCCAACCGTCCGATTGCTCAATTTTGATTTGGTCAGCAGGCTTTATGCTGGTGTAATATTTGCTGCCGTTAGCGTGCGAATAATTGATGTCCAGATAAAAAGCGTCCTTGCCCGAAACTTGCTTGTACATAACGGATATGCACAGCGTTACACCATTGACAATGCGCGTGCTAGTAGTGTTAAAATCAAATCCTTTAAGGCTATTGGAATTTGTTACCGTTGCACTGCCATCATCATTGTATTCAACAGTGCCACTGCCTCGGAGAGCAGCGTTCTTGAAGCTCTCACTGCCCAGGATCAGGTTGCCGCCGCCGGTGATTTTGGTGTCTTTTTTCACCTCAGAGGAGAGCCCGTCCACCGTTGCTTTCAGGTCGGTATACTTTCCGGTCAGGTCGCTGGCCTTTACTTCCAGGCCGTCCACGCTGGTCTTGATCTCCAGCATCTTGCCGGTCAGGTTCTTGTAGCTCTGGTTGTTCACAGCGCTGGAACTTTCCCGGCTGGCGCTGCCCACGCTCTCAAAGCTGGCTTTGCCGGAGGAGATTGTGGCGCTCATCAGGTAGGTGTCGAACTCCCGCCCGCGTGCGTCCTTAACGTGCACGATCTGCCCGCAGGCAAGGCCGGAACTGCTGGGCACCGATACTTTGCAGGGTGCGTAGGTCACGTTTTTCAGCACGTTGTACAGGTTTTGGACAACGCTTTTCAGGTTGGCTTCGGTACCGGTTGTCAGCAGCAGGTTGCCCTGCACTGCATAGGTGTTGGTGGCAGTGGTGCTGTCGGGGTAGATGACCCCCACGTCACTGTCCGACTGCCGGATCTGTACTTTCTCAATGGCCTTGACCGTGTAGTCCTCGTAGCTCAGGCTGTCAGCATAATAGGCGGTGCTGTTGCTGGCACCGTCCGGGGTGATTTTAGCAGTGCTGCGCTTGTCTGTGTAGGTCAAGAATTGCAGCTTGCCGTCTGCATTTATGTGGGCGTAGCAGCCTGCCGCTTCCGCCGCCCAGGAGATGATCTGTCGGCAGGTCAGGTCGTCCGCGTAGAACGCCTGCACGCTGTAGCTGCCATTGATGGGCAGGCTGCTGCTGGCCAGCGTAACCCCCGCCCGCTGGCAGGCCAGCTGAACCAGCTGCCAGATAGTTTTGGGGAACTGTGCCTGATTGGCGTGTAGCCAGCCGGAGAAGTCCGCATCCAGCTTGGACATATTGTCATAGGCCGTGATCTTGTAGCTGTTGCGCTTGGTGCGGGTGGGCTTTTCAGCATAGAAAACGCCCACTTTGGTGCGGTTCCCGGCATCGTCCTGCCGGTAGTAGGTCAGGGCATCCCCGGCAGTAATTTGCAGGCTGCCGCCCGGGTCCGCCCAGATTTCGGCTTCGATGTAGTCCGAAAACGCAGAGCCGATGGTGAACTCCTGCCCGGCGTTCACCGCAGTGTGCAGGGTAAGGCTCTTCACCGCGCTGCCGGGGGAGCCGCCTGTCAGCTCAGTGCCGTCTTTCAGGCGTAAAACCGATTGATACAAAGGCATTCCTCCCTTTCTCAGCATTCGATAATGTTAAACTTCAAATTCTTCCACTGTTTCGTCTTGGCATTGTGCCAGGCGATGCCGTATTTGCTGCAATAGCAGGTGGTGGTTTCGGTCTCGGTGGAAGAGCCGGCTTTGGGGTGTGTGAACTGAAATTCGGCTTTGCCTGCAAACAGGTTGATGGTGTACCTGTATTCTTCATCTGTAAGGCAGCTGTACGCAATGGGCCATGTGGCCACTTTTTCGCGCACAACTTCCCGGTGCATTCGTCCGGCTTCATCCCGGCCGGAATCGCTGGAATCCAGGTCGGAATAGCTCGGTTCGATGTCGCAGTCCGGTGCGTACAGGGATTTGCCATCGATCTGAAACAGATTGGTCAGGGTCACGTTACACACCTCCTGTGGCAGTCAGCTGTTTGCGCTGCCAGCGCTGTACGGCGCGGCCTACGTCTTCGTCGGTCAGCTCAATGCCGTACACGGCGGAGAGGATCTCCCGCAGCACGGAAACCACGGCTTCAAAGCCCGCCATCTGGCCCGCCTGCAAATCTTCCATGACCTCGGCCACAGCCTGCTTGATGGTGTCCAGCGGAGCTTCTACGTTGGTGCCGTGGCTCTGATCGCCCAGCACGGCCAGAAACTCCCGGTTCGCCGGGATGACCGCGCCTTGTGCCAGGTAGGGAATCTGCGGGGCGGTCAGGGTGCTGATATTAAACCCAACATGCCCGCCGCCGAATATGTCCGGCAAGTCGAACGACAACCCGTTCAGCGCGTTGATGACCGCATTGATGCCGGTTACAACGGCGGAGATCATCCGGTTGATGAAGCCGATGATGCCATTGACGGCGGTCTTGATGGCGTTTGTCATCTTGTCCCAGACGGTGCTGACCGTGTTGCCGATGGCCTGCCAGGCAGCATCCCAGTTGCCGCGGAACACGGCGCTTAAAAAGTCCGTCAGCCCGCGCAGCACAACAACGGCCAGATCGATGGCATCCGCAATAGCCCCAACGGCCACGCCAACAACGTCCGCAATGGCGTTGAATACCTCAGCAAACGCGGGGCCGAACGTGGCGATGATCCACTTGGCCACCGGGGCCAGTAGGTTGTTCCACAGATCCAGCAGGCAGTTGGCAACGCTTGCCACCAGCAAAAGAATGTCGTCCCACAGGGCTTGAGGTGGGAGGACCAGAGGGTAGATAAAATCTGCATCAGGTTAGTAAGGATCGGCTGCAAAACGTTCTGCCACAGGGTGGTAAAAATGCCTTGCAGGTTTTCCAGCGCCAGGGCGGCACTCTGGGCAATGGGCTGACCGTACTCGGCCCAGGTCAGCTGAACGCCGCCCAAAAGATCCTGCCAAACGGTCAGGGCAGCGGTTTTCATCTGCTGCCAGGCTGCATCCCACAGCGCGGCGGCGGGGGCAAGCACAGCCTGTAATGTAGCCCAGAAATTTTGCAGCTGCTGGTTTAATAGAGCCGGCGGACTTAACTGTGGCGGTTCGGCATCTGCGGCTTTGATTGTTGCAGCGCTGCTGCTTTTGCGGGTGGTGGAAGCCGCCGCAGCTCCGGCACTTTCGGCAAGAGAAGCCTGCAGCCGGTCCAGCTCATCAAATTCCGCAACGCTGCGTTTGGCGGCCTTGGCTGCTTTGGTGGTGCCACTGGCAAGTTTGGCCTGGGCTTTGGCGGCTTTGTTGGCGCTGACTGCTGCTGCGGCGGTCTGCTGCTCAAACTTTGCCACCGGCACGGCGGAGAACGCAGCGTTTACACTGCGGCTTATTTTTTTCAGGGCAGTGCGCAGGCCGTTCAGCGGCTGCTGCGCGGTGTGGGTAGTTGTTTGTGTAGACAGGGCAACCTGAAGGCTGCCTGCATAGGATTTTGGCAAAAGCATCTACCTCCTTATGAGGACTTAATTGGCCAACAGGCGCTGCAGCCGCTGGCGTTCCGCTATCTCTGCCGGATTCAGGCGGGGGCGCAGGTCAACTATGGCTTTGTTTTTGCGGTAGTAGTCCTGTTCCCACGGCTGTAATTTTTGGCCGTGGTGCAGCTTGCTGCGCACCCGCAGCAGGGTAGCCAGCTGGCCGTCCCCAATGCTGTTGAACCAGGCCATAAAGGTCCACCAGTGCAGATAAGGCAGGGCGCGCACTTCGCACCCGGCGGCTTTGTTGATGTCGGCGGCAATCAGCGGGGCGTCCTGTTCCCAGTCCAACAGCGGCGGGGCAGGGGAGCGGGGCAGCGTTTGCCCGCAGTTCAAAAAATCTGCCAGCTTCTGCATGGCCTCCGGATAGTCGCTGCGCGGCAGATCGCCCTCATAAAATAGGGCCAGGGCCACCCGCCAGCGGATGAATTCCGGCTCGCTGGCATCGTTCAACCGATGCAGAATATCCAGAATATCGCGGTAATCCGAATGAATCGGATATGCTTTTCCGCCAACTTCCAGCCGGGTGGGCAGCCGCCAGCTGCTCATACCTGCACCCCGCGCGCGGCGCGCGCTGCCTGGGCCTGCTGCACGGCCAGCGTGGCTTTGGCATCCGCGCACTGGCGGGCACCGGCTTCCAGAATGGGCTGCAATGCCGCAAACAGATTGGTGATGACCCGCTCGCCGTTGCCGGCAACCGCCAGCAGATTGGTGCCGCCCAGCATGGCGTCAAAATCATTGCCGGGGCCAAATACTTCCGCCAGCAGCCCCTTGGCGCGCTGATCCGCCTGGGCCAGCAGCTGTATGGCATCGGTCCCAGTGGGGCTTTGCGCCTGCACCTGCTGTTCCAGCTTTTGCAGCTGATTTTGTAGGGTGCAAAAACGGCTGTAAACATTGGGGTCGCTGGGGTTAAAGCGCAGCACTCCGCCGCCGTGCTCCGGCCCGCCATTGACCGCGTATTCGCGCAGGCCGGTATCAATCGTAAGTTGTTCCATAAAGCCTCCTTTGATGTAACAGAAATCTGTAATCACAATAGCTAAAAAATGGTGAAGCGCTGCTGCACACTTCACGAAGAAAAAAGGTGAACAAGAGAATTTTGGTGTACCCTCTGCCAAGGGAACGCCAAACAAAACTTACAGCGGAAATACCGGAATCCTAGGGTGTATCTGAAAAGTCGAAAATTTAGTCTATCTTTTTCTTGTTTTCAAATACACTTTAAGGCAGGTGAACGATATTGGGAAAAGAAATCCTAAACGTAAAACGCAGCCCGGCAGCCGCCGATTTGGGCATTATACAGAACAATAAAAAGATAGCGAAAAACCTATCATTCCAGTATTCTGTAAAATTCTGGACCTTGTGGCTATCATAACGCAATATTACAGAAATGTCAACAATAAAATTCAGAAAACCGAAATTGCGATGGAATACCGGTACCGTAATACTCCACAAAAGCCCGCAAACATAAAAACTCTCCGCCGCACAGTGCAATGTTGTGGGCGGAGGGAGAGTCGTGTTTAGAGTGATTTGCTGCGTTAGAGCGCGGCAGCAAAACAAAAATGATGCAGACAAAAGTAAACGAGAGGAGATAAGCAGACCGGAAACATCCGGTACAACACAACAAAAAAGCTCCAGCGCCTTCTACCCTTATGGCGCTGGAGCGAACTTACTTGATTGGAGTCATAGCCTCATACCCGATTGTATTATTTTTCGGACCGTTTGCACATTTTCATGGCAACCTCATCCTTTAACTTTGATCGAATGTTTTTAAACCTGGTTTTCTTTGTTTTGCAAATCGGAAACGGGTTTCATTCGCTGTTGTTCGATGATTTTGCGTTTGCTTGAAATTTCTGATTCCCTTTGGTTCGTTATTTGCTGCCTGGAAACATTTTGCAAGGAAAACGATTCTTGGTGCATCTGTGGAACGGGGAAGTGAACTTCAATAACTTTGTGCAGGGTACCTGAATTTGATGCCAGAGGTTGATTCCTCTTTGCTCTAGTACATCGGAGTTTCTCCTTTTGGGGGCGGTGCGCTTGCACCAGCCAGATCAGGTGAAGCATTATTTGTTCGGCGGAGTTAGATCTTTCATAACAATCACCGGTGATTCTGGGTTTCTATTTACGCTTTTGCGTACCAGGTTTTGAACCTGTAATTTTCTATTTAGAATCCTGTCGTCAGTTCTTCATCTAATCTATGTAAACGCGGGGAACTTTTTCTGACGGGATTTCCTGAGCACTGCATTTTAAGCAAGCTACGAACCTTGCATCTTAACTTTTATATCTTTTACAGGTAATGACCTGCGGCTGTTAATGAGGTTCATTTGCTTTCAGCAGGCCCAGGCCCGCCGGTGATGAATGGGATCTTTGAAATTAGCCATTGGACTTGAGCCTCCTTCCTTACGAATCCTGCCGGCTTTGCCATCTTACTTTCAAGTCTTTCGGTAGCCTCCCGGTCTCTGCTTTCCCGGAGTTCTTCAAGTGTTCCCATTTAGACCTCTTACTGGAAGCCTTTGCGAAATCTGCTTGAAGCTGTCGGGAAAACCGCCGTGCCTTGTTCCGATGCTATTGAAAGTGGCTTTTGCTTGGAGCTTTTAGCTCCTTATCTCCGGCTGTTTTCTTTCTGTGACTATACTATACAATACCCTAAGGAATTTGTCTATTCGCAGATATCCCAAACAAAATATGAATTATTCGTGCATGTTATGGATAGATATTGCCTTGACGAATGTGGTATAATAAATATGTTGGGTGTGCAAAAGCGTGGGCCTGTCGGTTGGCAGGCCCACGCTTTTTAGTTTGTATTGAAGAATCGTTAAAGTAATAGAGAAAAGAAGCTAAGGCAACACCGCACAATTCCCGCCTGACGGCTTAAGCACCGCTCCGGCGGCTGCGGCACTTAGAATTATGCGGTATTGCCCTAACTAATTCACATGCTCTCCGGCACCGTAACCTTGAACATGGTCAGCACGTTGCGGATCACGCTGCGCACGGCCAGGCACAGGGCCATGCGGCACTGGCGAACGGCAGGGTCAGCTTCCAGAATGCGGCAGGCATTGTAGAAGCGGTGGAACGCCGTGGCAATGTCGATAACATAACGGGTAATTCGGGCCGGGTCATACTTTTCTGCTGCGGCAGCAATCTCAGCCGGGAAAGCGGAAAGCAGACGCAGCAGAGCCTGCTCGCTGGGGTCAGTCAGCAGGCTGGCATCCAGGGCATCGGCACCCTCAAAGGTCACACCGGCGGCTTCCAGCTTTTTCAGCACGGAGCAGATGCGGGCGTGGGCGTACTGGACATAGTAAACCGGGTTTTCGCTGTCGTTGCGCACAGCCAGGTCAAGGTCGAAATCCAGAGTGGAGGAGCTTTCGCGCTGGTTGAAGAAGAAACGTGCGGAATCAATGGGCACTTCGTCCAGCAGGTCAGTCAGGGTGATGGCCTTGCCGGTACGCTTGCTCATACGCACCGGTTTGCCGTCGCGCATCAGGTTGACCATCTGCATCAGCACAACATCCAACTTGGTGCCGTCCAGGCCAACGGCGTCCATGGCACCCTTCATGCGGGCTACATGGCCGTGATGGTCGGCACCCCAAATGTCGATGGCACGGTCAAAACCGCGCACGGCCAGCTTGTTGTAATGGTAGGCGATGTCGGCGGCAAAATAGGTGGGAATGCCGTTGGCGCGTACCAGAACTTCGTCTTTGGCTTCCTCTTCGCCGTCGGCGTTTTCGTCCTTCTTGCGGTTTACAACGCCGTACTTGGAAGCATACTGGGCGCTGCGGTACATGATGGCACCATCCTCGGCCTTGTAGCAGGCACCCTTGTCCATCAAGATTTTGATGACATCATCCACAGCGCCGCTCTTGTGCAGGTCGCTTTCGTGGAACCAGACATCATAGGTGATGCGGTACTTGCCCAGGTCGCGCTGCAGCCCGGCAATGTTCTTGGGCAGGGCATCGGCAATCAGGGCATCTTTCAGCTCTTCAAAGTCCTTATCGACATAGGAATCACCGTGAATTTCGGCAAACTCTTTGGCGCGAGCAATAATGTCAGCGCCCTGGTAGCATTCTTCCGGCAGGGGAACGGCCTCTTCGCCTTTGTACAGCTGCAGGTAGCGGATAGCCAGGCTCTTGCCGAACTTCTGGATCTGGTTGCCTGCATCGTTGATGTAGAACTCGCGGGTCACATCATAACCGGCCCAGTCCAGGCAGGCAGCCAGGCAGTCGCCCAGAGCACCGCCGCGGGCGTTGCCCATGTGCATGGGGCCGGTGGGGTTGGCGGAAACAAATTCAACGTTGTAGCGCTTGCCTGCACCGCCGTCCGTGCGGCCGTATTCCGGCTCAGTGGCAGCAGCCTGCAGTACGCTGGTAAACCAGTGGGCACCCAGGAACAGGTTGATGAAGCCGGGGCCTGCGATCTCTACACGGTCGAACAGGCTGCCCTCCAGGTTCAGGTGGTCCACAATGGCCTGTGCAATCTGGCGCGGAGCCTTGTGGAACGCACGGGCACCGGCCATGGCGGCGTTGGATGCAATATCGCCGTTTTTGACATCGGCGGGAATCTCAACAATAAATTCCGGCAGCGGGGCTTCCGGAAGGGAACCGTCCGCCACAGCAGCATTCAGCGCGCCGGTCAGCAGCTCACGCGCCGTATCCAGCGCAGCCTTGCGGGGGTTATAGTATTTGTAATTCACGTTGTACCTCCAGTTTGGAAGTTAGGAGGGAGGAGTTAGGGGTTAGGAGTTTAAGGTGCGGCCTACGCCGCAATTTTGAAAAACAGCCGCACACCAAAAACTCCTAACTCCTACTTTCTAACTCCTAACTAAAAATTTATTCAACTTCAGTTTCCTGCTTTTTCAGCGGCTCTACTGTGATAAGCACGGAATTGCGGCTGATTAAGGTTTCGGCACCGGAATCCAGCGTGTAGCTGAACTGCAGCTCGCCGCCATCCGGCAGCAGGTTGTGCTCAATCACATCAGCGGCCACGCCAAGGCTGATGGAACCGTACCCGGTTTCGTAATGGCACAGGTGGCGGATGCCTTTTTCAATAATCAGCTGGCTGGATGTTTTGCCAAAGCGGGTCATGCTGACCAGCCGGGCATCCTGGCTGACGCGCACCGTGGTGGTACATCCGGCGTAACCGGTGGCTTCGGTTTCAGCATACACGATGTAGTAGCTGTTGCCGCGCTGCACAAAGTTGCCGCGGGTCATCAGCTCCACGGTGTCGTTTTCGCCGTTCTGCTCCATGGTGCCTTTGATGGTGATGAGGTAATTTTCTTCAACAGGTTTTGCCATAATAGTTTAATTCCTTAATACGTTTCAATGGCGATCTGTTCCACTGGGCCGCCCGCTTCGCTGCCCATGAACAGCCGCTCCTGCTTGGCGAAGCCGTCCGGGGTATCGCTGACAAAAAAGCGGGTGGTGCCGCCGGTGCTGCGCCCGCTGGAAATCCCAAGGTCATCCAGCGCGGTGGCGGTGGCAATGGCGGTCAGCTTGCCGGGGTCAATCAGCGTTACGCTGTCGCCCACAAAATCGCCGATCATTTTTTTCAGCAGCGGGTAGTGGGTGCAGCCAAGGATCAGGGTGTCAATGCCGGAATCCCGCACGGGGGTCAGGTATTCCTCAATCATCAGCTGGGTCACTTTGTCGCCGTTCACATAACCGTTTTCAACCAGCGGTACAAACAGGGGGCAGGCGCGGGCAAAAATCTGAACCCCCGGCACCAGATCTTTCAGCTGGGTGGCATAAGAATCGCTGCGGATGGTGGCCGCTGTGCCGATCACGCCGATGCGTTTGTTTTTGGTGGCGGCAGCAGCTGCGCGGGCTGCCGCACCGATCACACCGGTGTAGGGTACCGGCAGCTGGGCAGCTTCCGCCGAAGGATAGGTGGAAGATACTGTGCCGCAGGCCGCCATAATGAACTTGACATTCTGGGAAAGCAGGAACCGGATATCCTGCTGGGCGTACCGCACGATCACATCGTGCCCGCGGGAACCGTAAGGCACGCGGCCGGTATCGCCAAAATACACAATATCTTCGCCCGGCAGCAGGCGGCGCAGCTGGCGCACGGCGGTCAGCCCGCCAAGGCCGCTGTCAAATACGCCGATGGGACGAGTATCCATCAGTAAGCACCTCGCTTTTTGCTCAGTGCAAGGCCGATTAGCTTATCAACCAGGGCGGCAAAGCTGTAGCCCTCGTTTTCCATCAGCTTGGGGTACATGCTGATGGGGGTAAAGCCCGGCAGGGTGTTCAGCTCATTGCAAAGCACGCGTCCTGTGCCGTGCTCTACAAAGAAATCGCACCGGGCAAGACCAGCGCAGCCCAAAGCCAGGTAAGCGCGGGCGGCCAGCGTTTTGACTTCGTCCAGCTTCTGGTCCGGCAGGTGGGCGGGAATCACCGTCTTGGATATACCGTTTTTATACTTGTCGTCATAGGTATAAAACTCTGCGCCGGCCAAAATCTCGCCGGGGCGGGTGGTGCGCACTTCCTGCGGGTTATCCGGGTTGCCAATGGCGGCACATTCCACTTCCTGCCCATCAATAAACTCTTCAAACACCACTTTTGTCATCTTCCCGCAGGGCGGTGTCAATGGCGGTGTTCAGCTCTTCACGGTTGTGGGCCTTGGTGATGCCCACGCTGGAACCCGCATTGGCCGGTTTGACAAAGATCGGGTAGGGCAGGCGGTTTTCCACGCGGGTCAACAGGGCGCTGCGCTGGGTTTCCGCTTCGGCTCGGACGCGCTGCACCAGTGGCAGTGGGGCACATGATAGGCGTCCATGATGGTATTGGCAACGGCTTTGTCCATGCAGGCAGCGGATGCCAGAACGCCGCAGCCCACATAGGGGATGGCAGCCAGCTCCAGCAGGCCCTGAATCGTGCCGTCCTCGCCGTTTTTGCCGTGCAGGATGGGGGCGACCACATCCACCGGCAGCAGTTCATAGCCGTTGGTGCTGTGCACCAGCAGGCCATGGTCGCTGCGGTCCGGGCTGAGCACGCAGGGCACGCAGGAAGCATCCTGCTCCCAGCTGCCGCTGCGCATGCCCTCGGTAGAGCCGCTGTATTTCAGCCAGCGGCCATGTTTGGTAATGCCCACCAGAATCACTTCATATCGGTCCGGCATGGTGGCAAGGGCATCCGCCCATGCCGCAGCCGAAACACAGCTGACCTCATGCTCGCTTGAACAGCTGCCAAACAGCAGGGCCACGCGGATCTTGTTGCTTGTGTTTCATATTGTCAGGTATGCTCCTTTTGTTTTCGGCCGGTCCGGGGCAGTTTGCCGCCGGAACCTGGCTGTATGGCATAACACTACACTTTAATACTATATCATATTTATGCGGTTTATGCCAGTGGTTGTCCGCTATTTCCGGGATTTTTTGCGCAAAACAAAATCCCCGCAGCCCGCCGGTGCAAAACCGGGGCCGCGGGGGATAAGATACGATACTTTAAGCCGGATTTTCCACAATTTTTAAGGCAACACCGCATAATTCTAAGTGCCGATACGGCGAGCGAGGTGCGGCAGATGCTAAGCCAAAAGCGCAGATAATACTGGATGCTGCAAAGGTGAGCGCCGCCAGTGGCGGAAACAGCGAACCGAAGCAGGGG
>ENA-OQDT01000717-OQDT01000717.1-human-gut-metagenome-genome-assembly--contig:-NODE-717-length-21295-cov-4.079318_pt1 | contig 21295 bp, 21 predicted proteins | sample MGYA00242786_ERZ504617 | MGnify/ENA primary metagenome ERZ504617 (study PRJEB26092, sample SAMD00036337) | human gut metagenome | host: Homo sapiens | study: EMG produced TPA metagenomics assembly of...
CATATAATAGGTGTCTTCTACGCGGATCACGTCCGGATCCGGATAATCCAATCTTGTTATAGGATTTACATTCATTGTTTATTCCTTTCTATTTTATCTCCATATTCTTTCTTTGTTCTATTCTATTTTTTACTATTTTATCTTTGTTTCTTATCCGTCTGCCTTTTCAACTCTTCTTGCCATAATAAAAGGCCTCCTATGATTTATATTTTACCATAGAAGACCTTGCTGTTATTAGCTATTTACAGAAAAAGTTTCACACACTCTTTACATCCACTCCTATTTTGTTTTTACTATTTTCAAGACATGTAAGACTAGAGGATTCATCCTATTTTATACTTGTAGAAAATTCTACCATTTAGGAACACTGTTAGGACAATGTTTAACAGCTATCGCTGCACGCATCTCAACAAAGCATCCGCAAATCCTACATATACCATTCAACAAATTCGTACATTCTCCGCATTTTTTCAATCTGCGCTCATATTCTGAATTGGAAACTTTATCATCTTCTGAAAGATTGGAAATATAGCGATACATATTGTGAAAAAATTCTTTTTCAGACATATCTTTTAATAGACATTTTCTGCATAATCGATGCTGCTCACTCCCCACAACCATTCTACCTCACTTCCAGATGCAGGACACTGCACGCCGGAATCGTAAATCGAATTCCTTTTTCCGTAATCTGTGTGCCATCATATTTTTTTACTGTAACACACTCCGGTTCTTCAAAAGTATTTTTTGCGTGTATTTCCCCCGTAACAATTTCTCCTTTTACTGTTTTTACACTTCTATCAATAATCGTAGTATCTATATCAAAACTTTGATCGACAGAAAGATTTGTTATAGTAAGATGGAGTGTTCCATCCGCTGTTTCTGAGACAGATTCTGTCAGATTCGGTACCTTCCACTCTTCTTCCACCCCAATCATCTCTGTCTCAATACTGCTCTCCACAAGATTCGAATCCTGATGTTCTTTATAGATGTCAAAGACATGATATGTAGGCGTCTTAATCATTTTATCCCCCTCAGTAAGCAGAACAGCCTGGAGTACGTTAACAATCTGTGCAAGATTTGCCATCTTCACACGATCGCTGTGTTTATTAAATATATTCAATGTGATCCCCGCTACAAGTGCATCACGCATCGTATTCTGCTGATAAAGAAATCCCGGATTTGTACCCGGCTCACATGTATACCACGTTCCCCATTCATCTACAATCATGCCTATTTTTTTCAGAGGATCATATTCATCCATAATCTTACCATGTCTGCGAATAAGTTCATCTATATACACCGCCTTATTCAATGTCTTATACCAGACATTTTCATCAAACTCCGTTGAGCTTCCTTTGATTTCAATCCCTTCTGGATATACATAATAGTGGAGAGAAAGTCCATCCATAAATCCATGCTGTTCTTCGGAAGTTCTACGGAAACAGGTTGCCAATACCTCTTTCGTCCACTCATAATCTTCGTGTGGTGCTCCGCAGCAAATCTTTTGAATATGATCTTCATTATTATAGTCACGAACAAAACTCTGATATCTGCGATACTCATTTGCATAATAATCTGGGTTCATGTTTCCCCCGCATCCCCAGTTTTCATTTCCGATTCCAAAATAATCAACTTTCCATGGAGCTTGTTGACCATTCTTTCCTCTCAGTTCGGACATAGGGGATATTCCATCAAATGTCATATATTCTATCCACTCAGACATTTCACGAACTGTTCCACTTCCCAAATTTCCATTAATATACGTTTGGCATCCGAGCTGACGGCAGAGCTCAAAATATTCGTGTGTTCCGAAACTGTTGTCTTCCAACACGCCTCCCCAATTTGTATTAATCATCTTTTTACGTGAACCCGCAGGACCTATTCCGTCCATCCAGTGATACTCATCTGCAAAACATCCTCCAGGCCAACGAAGCACTGGAACTCGAATCTCTTTCAACGCTTCAACTACGTCAGTTCTCATTCCATTCACATTTTCAATAGGTGAATTTTCCCCCACATAAATTCCTTCATAAATACATCTTCCTAGATGTTCAGAAAAATTGGCCGTATATTTTGTCTGTTAATCCTGCTCAGTTTCCTGTTCGGATTGATTACCATTTTAGTCATCATGATTTCCTCCTTCTATCTTTTCATATTGCCGAAATACTCTTATAAAAAGCAGTGAATTTATATATGCACTGACTGAAAATCCGCCAACCATCATAAAAATCCAAATACCTTTTGTAAAAATCATAAGCACAATTACAATTACATGGATCAGAGTCAGCAAAAATGTCTCTCTCAGATTAAAAACAGCCAGCATCACTGCATTTTTCACGCTTTTAAAAATAGTATTATCGAATCTGGCTATTAAAGCAAATACATAAAAAAGTGAAAAAATAAAAATAACTGCAAATACTCCCGTAATCACGAGAATCACCTGATTGACCGTTGAAAATTCCGGCTTTTCTATCCAAAATTTCACTCCAAAAACAAAACTTGCTCCGATTATTAAATACAAGATGGATAAGAGAAACGCCTGCTTGAAATTATTTTTAAATGCTTTGAAAAAAGGTTTGAATATATATCCACCCTCATGTCTTGCCTCGCGCATAGTAATCGTGTAAAGGGCACTGACTGCCGGGCCGATCGTAATGACCGGCGCACAGCATAAAATGAACAGAATATTTAACATCATAAAATCTGCAACTGTAGTTAAAAAAACAATAACAGGACTGTCCAGATTAATCTTCATAGCTTTCTCCATTCTTAAGTTCAGTCTACCTTTTTCTAAACTCCACCTTAACAGGACTCATACCCGTAAGTTCCTCGCTTTTCGCATCAGGCTGAGAGAAACCGGCATAGATTGTATAATGCTTTCCCCCTGCAATATGACGTCCTTCTTCATCCACAACAGTAAATGCTTCCCCAGGAATATGTACCTGAAGGGTTTTTCTTTCTTCCTTGTAAAGTTTTACTCTGCAGAACCCGCATAACTGCGGGTTTGGAACCGCATAAATCGAATTTTCACACTTGATATAGATCTGCAATACCTCACAAATATCTCTTTCGCCCGTATTTTCCACCTTCACGAAAACATTTGCTCCTGTTTCTGTTTCCACCACTTCTACTGAGCGGACTTCCGCCTTTCCATAAGTTAGTCCGTACCCGAAAGGATACTGAGCCTTTCCTTTCATATACCGGTATGTTCTTCCACTCATGGAATAATCTTCAAACGGAGGCAGTTCGCTCAAAGTTTCATAAAAAGTAACAGGCAGTTTTCCTGAAGGAGATTCTTTTCCGAACAGGATTTCCGCAACAGCATTTCCTCCACGGGCACCTGGATACCAGAGTTGAAGAATTCCCTCAAAATGTTTCTGTGCAAAACTCAAGTCTATGTCACTTCCTGCCATCATACATAAAATCACCGGTTTTCCAGTCTGCGCCACCACTTCCATCAATCTACGCTGGCACAACGGGAGTTGAAGATCTTCCTTATCACCAGACGCATAGCTATTTCCTGTATCTCCTTCTTCACCTTCCAAAGTCTCATCCAGGCCAAGACACAGGATAATCACGTCACTATTTTGTGCTACAGTTACAGCTTCTGATAAGCGATCCATATCCTGGGCAAGAGGTTCTGTTTTATTTTTGAAAAGATCGCATCCCTGTGAATAAATAATCCTTATCTCATCACCCACATATCTTCTGACTCCTTCCAATACAGTTACATATTCTGATGATGTTCCGTGATAATTTCCGATCAGAGCTGCCCTGCTGTCTGCGTTAGGTCCAATAATGCCTAATGTTTTTATCTCATTCTCTTTCAACGGAAGAATTCCATTCTCGTTTTTCAAAAGCACAATGCTTTCTAACGCTGCCTTGTGTGCTATCAAAAGATGTTCGCTACATTCCACTTTAGAATATGGTATTTTGTCATACTCACTTCCATCAAAAAGTCCCAGCATAAAACGGGTTGTAAAAAGACGAACTGCAGCCTCCGTAATAGCTTCCTCTGTAACCATGCCATGATGATAAGCATTAAGGATATGAAGATATGTATTTCCACAGTTCAAATCACACCCTGCATTCAATGCCATTGCTGCAGACTGCATTGGCGTACCCGTAACCATATGGTTTTCATGAAAATCCCTTATTGCCCAGCAATCAGAAACAAAATGCCCTTCAAAATTCCACTCACCCCGAAGTTTATTTTTTATAAGTGTCTTACTGCCACAACAAGGTTCACCATTGACACAATTATAGGCTCCCATAACAGCTTCCACATGCGCATCCTCTACAAGAGCTTTGAAAGCTGGAAGATATGTCTCTTCCATATCCTTTTGAGATACTTCGGCATTAAACTCATGACGTAATGCCTCTGGACCGGAATGAACTGCAAAATGTTTCGCGCAGGCAGCCGCTTTCATCGTCTCACCATTTCCCTGAAGCCCTTCCACATAGGCTTTGCCTAAAGTAGCCGTAAGGCAAGGATCCTCTCCATATGTCTCGTGTCCTCTGCCCCAGCGGGGGTCGCGAAAGATATTTACATTTGGAGCCCAAAAAGTAAGTCCTTTATAGATATCTCTATCATCTTGTTTAGAAGCCGCATTATATTTTGCCCTGCCTTCTTCTGCAATAATATCTCCTATTTTTCGAACCATATCTTCATCAAATGAGGCAGCCATTCCAATTGCCTGCGGAAAAACTGTTGCAATTCCCGCTCTCGCAACTCCATGTAACCCTTCATTCCACCAATTGTATTCTGGAATCCCAAGCCTTGAAATACCTGGTGAATCATATCTGAGCTGAGAAGCCTTCTCCTCTATAGTCATTTTCATAACCAGTTCCTGTGCTTTTCTCCTGGCTTCTTTTCTGTCCATCCTTTAACCTCCGCCTATATATTATTCTTTTACGCCACCTAAAGTAAGTCCGGTAACAAAATATCGCTGTAAGAACGGGTAAATACAAATGATTGGAAGCATAGTCAGTATTGACGCCGCTGCTCGAACTGTCTCAGGAGTAACCGAACCCGTTGCATTTTTCATTGCCTCTGCCGAAGCCCCTTGATTCGTCACAGACGACAGTAATTTCATCAGCTCATACTGCAATGTTGTTAATTTTGCATTCATTCTGTTGTACAACATTGCATCAAACCATGAATTCCACTGTCCCACTGCTACAAAAAGAGCAACTGTCGCATAAACAGGTTTGCACAGAGGAGAAATGATTTTCGTAAAAATAGTGAAGTATCCTGCTCCATCAAGCTGCGCTGACTCCTCCAGACTGTCTGGAAGTCCATTCATATATGTACGTATAACAAGCATATTAAATGCACTAATCATTCCCGGAATCACATATACCCAGAAACTGTTTGTTAACCCAAGTCCTTTGTACAGCAAAAATGTTGGAATCATACCACCATTTACATACATCGTAATAACCCAGAAAAGAGACAGCTGTTTTTTAAATAGAAATCTTTTTCTGCTTACAATAAATGCCAGTATCGCATTAGTAATAAGGGCTGTAAACGTTCCGATCAGTGTTCGTGCCACAGTAATATAGGCACCTGTGATCAGATTGTCTTTCTGTAAAACAGTAATAAAGTTTTTCAATGTCCATTTTCTCGGTATCAGATATATACCGCCTCGCAATGCATCCGTTCCTTCATTAAATGCAAGAGCAAGCGTATTCAGAATCGGATACAATGTGATAATAATAAACAGAATCATAAAAATTGTATTGCATACTGTAAACACTTTATCTGCGGGCGATGATTTTATTTTTTTTCTTGTTTCCATCTTGAGCCCTCCTTAGAATAATCTTTCGTCTCCATTGCGTTTTGCAAGCTGATTTGCAATAACAATTAGAATAATACTTACCACACTCTTAAATATACCTGCTGCTGTACCAATGGAAAAATCTCCCTGACTGATACCCCAATTCAGCACGTAAATGTCAATTGTCTGGGATACACTCTGAACAAGCCCGTTTCCTAACAGATACTGAATTTCGAACCCTGCATTCAACACATTTCCAACATTCATAAGAAGCAGAATCATAATAGTAGGTCTTATTCCCGGAAGTGTTACATGTTTAATCTTCGCCCACCTTCCTGCTCCGTCAATTGATGCCGCTTCGTAAAGTGACGGATCAATAGATGTTATTGCCGCCAGATATATAATTGCATTCCATCCGGTTTCTTTCCATACGTTGGCAAAAGCGACAATAGGCCAGAAATACTCTTTATGAGCAAAAAAATTAATCGGCTGATTAATAACATTCAAATTAACAAGCAATTCATTAATAATGCCAGTTCCTGACAAAGCATCATGAATGATGCCGGTTACAATAATCCATGACAGGAAATGCGGCAGGTACGATATTGTCTGTACTGTTTTTTTCCCCAATTGTATTTCGTACCTCATTGAGAAGGATTGCAAATGCAATTGCAGCAACGAAAGTAACCACCAAATTGATCACACCCATTGCAAGTGTATTTCGTATTACCCGTAAAAAAAGTTGCATCTGAAAACAACTGCTGAAACTTTTGCAATCCGACAAACTCAGAGTGCAAAAGTCCGTCAATCGGTCTGTAGTTCTGAAAAGCCATCACCCAGCCGCCCAATGGGAGATAGTAGAAAATGATACCATAAATTACAATAATTCCAGACCAGATTAGAAGGGATTTCTGTCGTTTTGCCTCCTTCCAACTAAAATGAATTTTGGGTTCATCCACTACTGTTTTTTTTCTCTTTATTCCTAAAGACATAAATTCACCTCATTTTTCAAACAGGCAGATAAGCATGACACATATCTGCCCGTTTTGTATGTTATATCCTATTCGAATTTAGCTGCTTCTTTCATTCTACGATCCAATTCCGCCTGCATCTCATCAAGGAAATCCTGTGGATTGCATCCCTCATAGGCTTTCATATATGTATTCCATTCACTCTCAAAATCATTTGCCATGACAGTTCTCGGAAGATATTCATGTTTTATCTCTCCCATTTTTGTCCATGCCACACCACCCGGTGTACTTGTAGTCATCGTACCGGAAAATGAATACATCGGATACCATGGACCAGGAGTCTCATTCGTTCCCAGCATATCCACATATGTCTCAGCGCCATATGCCTTAAAACATCTCTGTACGGCCGAGTTCAGACTGTCAAAAAATTCATCCGGTTGATCATCAGGCCAATTTGCATTGATACCATCATCACTCGTTCCTTTATAGTTTGGGAAATAAGAATATGAACAAAGGTGTGATGCTTTGTATGCCGTATCTGCTGCCTGCTTTCTCTGTTCTTCTGTCCGATAAAACAATCCATCATCATTAACTTCATAATCGACACCCTCTACTCCCCAGAATCTCAGATTATGAATATCCTGACTAAGCAAATCGTCTATAAACTGCAGTGCTCCTTCCACATCTTTGCAGCTTGTTGTAATTGCAAGTCCTGATCCTGAATTCATAACTCCTCCTGAACAGTGCCACTGATTTTTAATTCCTTCATCGATAGTGATCGGAAGCGGCACATAACTGCATCCTTTCTCATCAAGTCCCTGTTGTTTCAAGGAATCATTTACATTATATGCAAAGTCCCACCACTGATCGACCATTCCCAGCACACGTCCTGTAGAAAGTTTAGCAATATATTCATCATAAGTCTGTGTAAATGATTCAGGATCCACATAACCTTTCTTGTATTCTTCATTCAATTTCTGAAAGTACCGTTTTGCAGTATCTGTAGTATTATAATCAATAACCTTCAGTTCATCTGGATCAACAATCACAGATCCGTCATTTGGATAACCATCCAGAAACTGCGGTGCATTTTCCAGGCAATAATATCTCCAGTCTTCACATAGAATTGTGTAAGCAATATTCTCTGTTCCGTCTTCCATTGTAGGATTGGCTTCCATATAGCTTTCCAAAAGATCAAAATATTCATCCAAAGTATTTACTTCAGGATATCCTGCCCACTCCAGTACTCTTGTCTGAATCCAAAAGGCTTCATCATTATGCGTCGTAGCCTTCTCTTCTCCCTTAACATTCTGAAACTGCTGAATCCAGTAAATATGACCATCATCCCGTCTCAGCTTATTCCACTCTTCATCCGTATAATACGCCTTGATATTCGGATAATCATCCAGATAATCATCCAAAGGAACAAGTGCTCCTGCCTCATAGAGCTGTCCCATTGCATCTCCGCCATCAATAAAATCTGGATAATCACCTCCGGCAATCAGCGTTCCTACTGCCTCAGAAGCTGTCTGACCGGTAAGCCATGTCTCGTCCACCTTTACACCAGTTTTTTCTGCGATAATCTGCTGAATCTCATTGTCGTCATTGATTTCAGCTCCTGGAACCGCATAGAAAGCTGTAAATTCTTTTGTTCCTCCCTCATTCTCGCTGCTTCCGCTACCACATCCGGTAAACAATGATACCGCAAGTGCAGATGCCAGCAGCATTCCCGTCACTCTTTTTGCTTTCATAATTGTCCTCCTTAAATTTGATAACTTTATTTTAACGGATCAGTACCTGAAAAAAATCAGATAAAGTATATCAAAAAGCAGGATAAACTATAGAACTTCACTCTGATAAATCTTCTGCCCCTTTCTTTTCATCCTTTGTCTTCGCCTGTTTTCGGAATTTTGCCGGTGTACAACCTTTCACTGAGATAAATCGATTCACAAAATAGTCCAAATCCCGGTATCCCACCGTCTCCGCTATCTGGTATATTTTCTTATCTGTCCTCAGCAACAGATGGCAAGCCTGTTCTATCCGGCAATTATTTAGATAGTCTTTAAACGACTGTCCGAATTTTTTCCTAAATAGCTGTCCCAAATACGCTCCATTCAGGTAATATTTCTCACCGAATTCTTTAAGTGTCAGATTCTCCGCATATCTCTCCCGAATCTCTTTTTCTACTTTCCCCAATATACCTCGTGAGGAATCCTTACGCATTTGAGCCAAATAATCCCCGTATTCACATGCGACCCTACACAGATGAGCTTTACTTCCCCGCAGAATCCCAGCCTCAAAAGTCCCTTCACTGATCATCCTCAATATCTCTTCCTGATTTACACTGTCATCCAGCTCCGATGCAAGATGCAGCAGCTGAAAAAGAAGATAATTAATATTAAGACGCATTACCTCGCCGGCTATCCCTCGCTCTCTCATTTCCTCATAAAATCCGTCAACTGCTTTCATAATTTCTGCATGATTGTTCTGTTCAATGGCATTCAGGAGAATATCAAGATTTTTCTTACAAAGCATGATCCCGTTTGTATGAATTTGCATTTCCTCCTCATAATAATAAATTTCCTTTTTTTCCCTGAATCCCTGAAAGGATCTTACCCTCCTCGCTGTACTGTATGATTTTGCAATTTTTTCCAGATTTTTTTCCTCTTTTCCCACAATCATAATCACTGGCAGTCCGAGTATTTCTCTCAGATACTTTATAAAATCTCCCAAATATTCTTTAATATCTGAAGATTCATACATATATCTGCATAAAATGAAACCAACATCATAGACCTTTTCCTGTATGGAGACATCCATCACACAATGCTGACTGTCATCCTGAAGATAATCCTTACAGATATTATACAGCTGTTTTTGATTTGCTAACTTTACGGAATCCTCATAGTCGTCCTCGTAATTTTTTTCATCGATCAGGATTTCAACATACCTCACCTGTTCTGATAAACGAATATGCTGTTGAACATACTCAATCGTCAGAGGATCCGATCTTCCCTGAATAATAGAGATAAGTTTCCCGGAAAGATACGCATTTTCCAGTTTTTTGTTTCTCTTTCTTTCTCCAATTCTATATTTTTTAATCCTCTGACTTTGCGAAGTGCCTGTACAAGTTTTTCTTCCTCCACGGGTTTCAATATATAGTCATTGCATGCATATTTGATTGCCTCCTGAGCATACTGAAAATCAGCATATCCGCTCAGAATAATAAAATAAATATCTCTATATTTTTCAGAGATTCGCAGCTTACGAAGCAACTCAAGACCATCCATAATTGGCATTTTAATATCAGAAAGAATAAGATCTGCATCGTGATTCTGCAGAAAAAGAAGTGCCTCTTCTCCGTCAGCTGCTGAGCCTACAATCTCAAATCCTTCATCTTCCCAATCTATAAGCTCTTTCATTCCCCGAAGTATAAATGGTTCATCATCTACTAATAGTACTCTCAGCATCTTATCACCCTTTTTCACTTTCTATAAATGGCAGGCGTATCAGAACCGACACCCCCGTTCCCTCTTCCCCGTTTAATTCAAATTGCACTTTATCATGTGACATCATTTTCAGTCTCAGGCAGGCATTAATAATACCTACGCCTTTTTCATTTTCCAGTAGTTCTATGCTCGCATTTTTCATCTTTCGCCGCATACTGTCAAACTCTTTTTCCGTCATTCCTTCCCCGGTATCTTCTACTTCAATACACATTTCCTCATTTTCTCTGTACACAGTAATAAATATCCAGCCTGGTGCAGTCTTTTTCTCTATTCCATGCACACATGCATTTTCAGCAAATGTAACAATTGTCAGTTTCGGTATCTTCTGATGCTGGCATTCTGTTTCCACATCCAGCCTATATGACAGTCTTTTACCAAATCGGTACTGCTGAAGATCCATGTAATTCTTGACAATCTCCATCTCCTTACCTACCTCAATAAGATCCTCTCCCCAATCCACATACTGTCTCTGCATAACAGCAAGTTTTTCAACCATTTCCGCCGTGATTTTTTCTTTTCTTATTACACTGTGCATCCGTATACTTTCAAGTGCATTAAAAAGGAAATGAGGATTGATCTGACTTCTCAGTGCAAGAAGCTCAGCCTTTTGTCTTGCCACTGTCATTTCCTGTTCCAGTATCCGATTTTTATAAACAATATTTACTAACGTTGTTATACGTGATGCCATCCGATTGTAATTCCTCATCAGATCACCTATTTCATCTTTTGCACTCACATTTTCAATCTCAACCAGATTTTCATCTTCTGTGTTTCTGAAAATACTGCTCAATCTGCTGATTCTGGCAGTTAATGAATGGTTTAAAAGCAGTACCATAATCAGCGGGAAAAAAGATGTTGATTAAAAAAAGGAGCAACAGCATAGGCAGCCTTTCCACCAGCTTTCCTATAAGATCTGTCTCTGGACGTAGCACGTATATTTCCAGTTGAGCACCGTAAATATTACTTGTTTTCTTATATTCAACTTCTTTGTAATCTGAAAATTTTTCATACTCATCTCCGATATTTTCGCCATCACGATTTGAAAATATAATTTTTCCCTCATGGCATATATATACGGGCGTATCATAATTCAGATTTTGCAGATTTTTATTTATCGTACTGTAATCCATTTCAATTTTAAGCAACTTTTCCGACTGTCCGCCTCCATAGTAGTTCATCTTACGAACAAAGTAGACATGCCTTTCCGGATGCATTACTGCTCCTGGTACCTTTGGTTCATATGCAAAATAAAGCATCTGTTCTGTTCCTTTTTCATTCAGATCCCGATACCAACCGCTTTCTTTGATCAGATCCAGATTTCTGACCGTACCTCCGCTTACAATTGTACTGTTATCTGTATACAAGGTTGTCAGTGAACTTCCTGTCATATCTGAACTTTGGAAAAGTGTATCTTTAAAAAATTCCTGATAACTTACTACATAATCAAAAGGATCTCTATATTCCATTTCTAGGAAATCATTGATATACTTATTCGCATATATACTTTTTGCTACTTTTGAAACAGTGTCCACATCATAAAAAATCTGATAGTTAACAGCATCTGCAATATCTTCCATTTCAGATCTGCGCAGCTGTGCTTCTGTATGCAGAACCGTATATATGATCACCCCGTCTGTCAGCGTGATTGGTAAAAGCATACAGAATATGTAGATAAAAATCATTTTTTTGCGGATTGAAAAATTATCTATCTGTCTCACAAATTTTTCCAGTATAAATTGCATCCCTGCCCCACTCCTTTATAAATGGTATGACCGGAAGTCCCCTTTTTCCATACAGACATATATTCATAGGACAATCCTTCCATGCATAACGAATTCCCGTTGGTTCCTCGCCATCAGACAACCATGCACAAATTTCATTTCCATCAACTGTGACATATGCTCTTTTATAATCTCCGTTCGCTTTTCTGAGTTCAACTTCACTTACTAATTCACATCCGTCTTTTTTACTTCCAGTTTGCAACGGCTGATCAAAAACAGCATATACTCTTTTATCTCTGTCCAGTCTGATTTTCCTCACCTGCGGTCCTGTACATTCTTCCTTTTCTCCATAAACCAATTTATGTACAGCAAGCGCAGCTCGCATTCCCAAAGCCTTCTTATCCATGGGATGGAGATCATTATACTCGCCCACATCATATGCCTGTACCATCGCCGTATTTTCAATCTCCATTGCCTGCCGCTGTACTTTCCTGAATTCCGCCCATTGCGTCCCCTGTTTCTTAATATTTCCATCGGAAAAACCAGCAAGCTGTACGTATATAATCGGCAATTGCTTTTCCTTCCAAGATTTTCTCCAGTCATTGACCAGCGCACGAAATTCTAACGCATATCTATTCGGATGTCCAACATCAGATTCTCCTTGATAATAAATAACAGCACATATCTTATAAGGACTTACCGGTGATATCATACCATTAAACATAGCTGATGCCATATAATTGAAAAATGTCTTTTCCGGCAAATATTCCATTTGTTTTCTAATCTGTGCATCCCATGTTCCAGACAAATCAAGCCATCTTTCTTTCCCCTTTTTGAATCGTATTCCATATTGTTTTCCTGGCATTGCTCCTCCTCTGCCACGGAATACATACAGATGTATGCAGACCACATTTTCTCCTGCCCTTAGAATTCCTGGGGCTACAGGATAAATCCTTGATGCATATCTGTCATAAGAACTACCGCAGCAGATTCCATTTATATATATTTTATCAGCGTCTGTAAACGCTCCCATAAGAATTTCTGCAGGCGTAACCACCTGTTCTTCTGTAATAAAGAACTTCTTTTCCAGTAAAACTGTTCCACAGAAATCTCTCATGTTTCCTTTCCATATACCTGGAATACTTATTTTATAAAAACTATCAGTCCTTTGATCAAAAGACTGATCCGCTTTTTTCATCCAGTATTTTTCTCTTTCAATTTCTATTTTCTGCGTACATAAAACATAGTCTTCATTTTTACATTTTTCCAACTCATCTGTATAAAAACCCATATGCCTTATTGTCTCTTCACTACACCATGCTTTCACCGGTGTTCCCTCCACAGCAGTCTGGATCAGCCCGACCGGGACATCATTTTTTTCTCGAAGAGACAATGCCATAAACAGTCCTAAAGCGCTGAATTCAAGGACCGATTCCCCCTGTGCGCTTTCCCAGCGTCCTTGTGAAAGCCATTGTCTTTTCTCTCCGAAATCATATTCTTTCGGAACATCAAACTTTCTGATAAACGAATCATTTATTTTCTCTATTTCATCTGCAAACCGCTCTGTTACAAATTTTATTCGCAATTCCATATTGGACTGACCGCCCAGAAGAAATACATCCCCACTCATAATGTTTCTAATTACACGCTTCTCGTCACCGTTTATTTCCATACAATACGGACCACCAACCGGAAGATCCGGAAGTTCTGCCACAAACATTCCATGTGTATCTGCCTTAGTATTAAACTTCTTGCCGTCGAGTATTCCCGCTACTATAATTTCAGGGCTTGTCTCTCCCCAAATATAATTCTTTTTTCCCCGTTGCAATACCATTCCATCACTGAACAAATATGATAACTTCAATCCTTTTCTCCTCTAGCGATATTTTATCATGCGTCTATAATTCCCCAAAAAGCTGGTTTTTCGTTACAGGTATCATCAAATGGCAACGGCATCTGAGGTCTGTTGCCATCAGATCCACCTCCTACCAAAGCAGCTACCTGTAGCCACGAAACTGCGTCATGGGTGCCCCAGAATGTAACACCTGTAATATTAATTTTATCTTCCTTATCAAGACTATAAATTGTTCGAAACAACTCTTTATACCTTGCTCCCTCTCTCTCTAACTCCAACTCGCGGTCTGATCCGTCATAACTTTTGCTTGACTGCATATCAAATTCCGTAAACTGAATTTCATTTACAATAGATGAATACATATACACAGCTTCTCTAATCTGTTCAATAGACGGAAACTCCATATGATAGTGTGCCTGCATTCCCATCCCATCAATACGTGCTCCCTTTGTATCCTTAATCTGCCTGAGCAAAACACAAATAGCATCCCGTTTCACCGGATCTGCATCATTGTAATCATTATAAAATAACTTGATATCATTAGGCGCATAGCGGTTTGCAAAAACAAATGACTGAGTAATGTAGCTAATATCCCCCTGAAAAATATTATACCAACCCGTATTCTTGTTATTACATGTATAGCGCACTGATCCTGGGTTTTTCTCTGGATGAAAATCGTCCGGCTCAATCTGTTCATTTACTACATCCCAGGCATATATAATACCACGATACGGGCTATTTACTCCGTCATAATGCTCTAGCACTTTCTGAATATAATTTTCAAGGCGCTTCAGCATCTTTTCTTTACCCACATATGCCCCCTGAGAGTCATATTTTTCACGAAAAAACCAATCCGGAGTCTGTGAATGCCATACGAGTACATGACCCCTTACCCGTATTGTATCATCTGGATTTTTCTCATTATGTTTTTTTATAAAATCCATAATTTTATCTGCCTTGCTGAAATCAAGTGTTAAAACCGGATCGCCATTTTCATCTAAACATATATTTCCTTCAGTATCAACACGGAATACAGGAACGTCTCCCAAAATTATTTCTGGTTTCATCTCGTTTTCACATGTAATACTATTATAGTGCTTTATTACAAGATTCCTAATCTTCTCCTCATTTAGCATGCCTGACATAATTGCAACGCCAGCCTTCCCATTAATTGCTGATTTCTGTTCCAGACGTTTTTTTATCGACATTATATCCTTCATATTATCCCTCCTGCTTTTTACATATAAGTCTAAATAATTTAAATTATATAATAAAAGTAAAAAAGTAAAATATGAATAATTGCAGAAAATCCCCCGGCAAATTAAATAACCTCGCAGTATTATTTCTCAAGCCTGCAAAATCTTAGGAGAAAAACAATGCTTAAATCAAAAAATACAACACCATACTTACTGTCGATAATTTTTTGTCTTTGTGTCTATTTAATTGTCAACTTATTTTTATTTTAAGTTAACATTTGTTTATTATTACACTTCCTTATAATACAAACAAATATTCTGATATGTCCCATCTTTCATACGAAATCCATTCGGTACAGTTCCAATCTGCACAAATCCTAATCTCTCGTACAAATGACGTGCGTGAACATTATTTTCTACCACTGCATTGAACTGTAAAACCTTAAAGTCATGCAGCTTTGCCTGTACAAGGCAGTCACTTACGAGTTTCTCACCGATATGCTTTCCACGGCAAGTTGAATCCACTGCATAACTTGCATTTGCAAGGTGGCCGCAGCGGCCGATATTATTGGGATGCAGGATGTAAAGCCCTACAATTTGCCCATCTTTATCTGCAACACCGCAATAGGTCTGTGATGCAAAGAATTCTGCCCCTGTCTTATCATCCAGGAACTCTTCCTGTGGAAATGCTTCACCATCTTCTACAACTTCATTCCAGATGTGAACCATCTCGGAAATATCTTTTTCTGTATATTTTCTAATTATCATAATGTCATTCTCCTCTTCTAGTCTAACTTTATTGTACTGTTGAATTTTTACTTTTCCGATATTCTGTTGGAGTCATTTTATAACTCTTTTTAAATGCTCTACAAAAATAATCTACATTATGAAACCTGTTTCGTAAGAAATCGTATTGATTTTTTCTCTGTATTTTAATCAACAATGCTGCCTTCTTCAGCCGGTAACCAATCAAATAATTAATCGGAGTGATATGTAAAAATCTATTAAAAAGATTCAACACCGTACTTTTACTAATATTAGCATAACAGGCAATTTCCTCCAAAGAAATATCTTCTGCATAATTCTGGTGCAAAAAACTGCATCATAAGCTGCAAGCGTGCCTGAACTGAACCGGAATTGCCCACTTGCTCTTCCATACACGTTTTGTCAATATTTTCATAAATAATCAGCCATAATTTCTGCATAAGAACTGATGTAAGCAGCTCACCATCAACTTCTCTATCCTGTGCGGAAAATATTTGCTTCATAATTTCTAATGCCTCTCCTTGCCATAAATTCTCCCCGTTTAAGATCAAGTATGACAACGATGATGAAACAATCGGTTGAATATATTTTTGATAGATCAAACTATTTTCCGGCGCAAGAAAGGACGGCATACAAAGGAAATTGGGGATGACAGTTTCATCACTGGAATAAAATTTGTGCAAAATCTTTGAATTTATAAAAATACCATTCCCCTCTGATAGTGAAAACATCGATTCACCAACACATGCCGTCATGTTTCCGGATTCAACATATACAAATTCCCATTCTGTATGCCAATGCCAGTCAATGCAATGAAAATCAAATTGTGATAATTTTTCAAAATAGCATTTAAACGGATAACTGTCCGTCCCATGTTTTGCTGATTCCATTAAATTCTCATCTGTTATAATTTTATTTTGTGCCATATCTTTCCTCACAACAACCTTTTATTAGATTTACGATATAATACAATATTTATGCAATATAAGTCAATGTTTTTTCTTGTTATCTAATATATAATACGGTATAAAAAGAACAAAGGAGTTTTCTGTTATGCCAGATTATCAAAAAACAAAAGTGGCATGTTATCTGGGATTCGTCACTCAGGCGATATCCGCAAATTTCGCACCACTATTATTTTTAAAATTTCACAATGATTATGATATTTCATTGGGTAACATTGCTTTAATATCTACATTCTTTTTCTTCACACAGCTTTTAGTCGACTTATTTTGTGCGAAGTTTGTAGATCGAATCGGTTATCGTGTATGTATCGTAACTTCTGAAATATGCGCTGCTGCCGGATTAGTTGGACTTGCATTTCTTCCTGATCTGTTACCGAATCCTTTTACCGGAATTATTATAAGTGTAATTATCTATGCTGTGGGGAGTGGATTGATCGAAGTTCTCTGCAGTCCTATCATCGAAGCATGCCCGTTTAAAAATAAAGAAGCAACTATGAGCCTGCTTCACTCCTTTTACTGTTGGGGTGCGGCAGCCACCATACTGATTTCGAGCTTATTTTTCTTCCTGTTCGGGATGAATAGTTGGAAATGGCTGGCAGTCATGTGGGCACTTATTCCGGCGATTAATATATATAATTTCGCAACCTGTCCGATAGAACATTTAGTAAATGACGGAAATGGAATGGGTGTCAGACAGTTATTCCGAACTCCTGTTGTCTGGCTGGCAATCTGCCTGATGATTTGTTCAGGAGCATCTGAATTGGCTATGGCACAATGGGCATCAGCCTATGCCGAAGCTGCACTGGGACTTTCTAAAACTTTTGGGGATTTGATTGGACCTTGCATGTTTGCAATTACAATGGGAATAAGTCGCCTGATTTTTGGAAAATATGGTGAAAAAATGGATTTGATGAAAGTTTATGACAGGTTCCGGAATCCTCTGTGTGATCTGTTATCTTTTAACCACCTTATCATCGAATCCGGTAATCGGGTTAACCGGTTGTATTGTATGTGGTTTTTCGGTTGGAATCATGTGGCCTGGAACGATCAGTATTACATCTAAAAAAATGCCGGCCGGTGGAACCGCAATGTTTGCATTGCTCGCCATGGCCGGCGATTTGGGAGGCAGCATTGGACCTGGTATTGTAGGTTATGTTACCCAGAATTCTGATAATAATATCCGTGTTGGAATGGGGATAGGTCTTATCTTTCCACTTGTTCTCTTGATCATGTTATTCATTCTTTGCAAGGGGAAGAAGACGCAGGAATCGCTTCATATAGTTTAATTTCAGTTGAAGTTGAATTTCTTATCCTAACCTCAATTGATTCTTTCTCTACATAATTTATACTCTCTAGATGGAACGCATCACCTTGCACTCGTATGGTCTCAACGTTCCATCTACTTTTCCATCAGAGTAAATGGTTCCATTTGCAATAACCGGCAGTTCTTTTCTTAACTGAATCAATTTTTTATAGAAATTCAGGATAGTATCTAGCCTCTTTCTGTATTTTCTTTCACGCTTCGCGCTCTTCATCAGACTTGAAGTTATCTTACTTTGCTTTGAACTCTATCCACTCATTATCTATAAGGACAACTACACTGTCATCCTCAATAACTGCATAAGGTGTTCCTAAATCTCTGTTGAAATTGGCTTCGCCATCTTTTTGAGGTATGCCGTTTTCTGCATAAGAAGTAGTATATTGAATAACACTCTCGTCCACTTCAACAGGAACAGCATGATCAGTGGAATAGTAGTTAGTACCATTTACCATTATAGTTGCAGGGTAGTCACCACTATCTGATTTTCCACACCTTGCCAAAGTAAGAATACAAACTAATGTCAAAACTGATGCAATTAACTTTTTCATACAATCACCTCGCTATTCACTTTTACTATTTCCGCAATAATATTGCCAATAAAACAATTAGAACTAATATAATTATCAAAAAAATAAACCTTATTTGACCGTAAAATCCTAATCCAATCCACTGCAATACTATTATTAACACAAAAACTAATAACGCCCAGTAATTTCTTTTCATGCAAATCCCTCCCTTAATGTCGTAACGGCTTGCCTTGGAAATCAAAAACGCATCTTGGGATCTCTTAATTCCTCGTTCTCTATACCGTCCAATGCAATTTCAACAATATGATCAGAGCCAACTCCATTCTCCAGTAAATATTGTAAACAGCAAAAAGGATTTTCCGCATCTGCACTTTTTTTAGTAATGATATTCTGTCATAAAACAAAATACGTTTCAATATTCATTCCTTGTTTATGCGTATGTGCGTATTTTTATGTAATGCACTAATAAAAATATGAAGCAGGCTGCACTTTCTCCTCTATATCAAGTGCATCTGCAAGCATCCTTGACTGAATATCAACTGTTTTCTTAAGCGCCTGAAGACGCTTTTCATTGATTGCATAGCCTTGCAAAATAAACTGTTTAAGGACATTATTTGCCCATTTTCTGAAAGCTATACCTCTTTTAGAATTAACTCGATATCCGACAGACAAAATCATATTCAAATTATAAATTTGGGGTTTTCGTCCCCCTGTACTTCTGTCGGAAAAACCGACAGAAGTCTCATCCAGTTCTCCTGAAGCAAGAATATTTGAAATATGTTCGCTTACTGTAGCGTGCTTAACATCAAACAACACTTCCAGTTTGCACATCCAATCATTTTCTTCATTCTATCACAGCATCTTATTATTCCGCCATCAATTTTTCAAACCAGGTACCCTTGACAATAATAAACTGGTCTGCGCCTTTCCATTCTTGCAGCATTTTATCCATCCCGAGCAAACTCGGACTTTGGCCCGTCACAATAAACAACCCAGCAGCAATAACCGTGGTATATTCTTCACCCTTAACTCCATGAAGAGTCGAAATTACAACAGCATTTTTATCTCCAAATTACTTACTGATTGATTCAAAATCTGTGGCAAGCGAATATCTCTTCACTCTTGAGCAGATTTCATCAAAAAAGAAGCTTTTAACTCTGACAATGATGATTCTTTACTTACGCATATGTTTAATAACGCAAAAACTTTTTGTATTGCAATACTTAAACAGATTATTTCATCCGCATCTATATGACGACAACAATTAACCGCAGAAAGAACATCATAACTTTGAATATTATCTGACACCATAATTCTAAAATCATCTCTAATAATTGAGATAAATTCAGTTGCAATTCGTTTTCTTAGTCTAATATTTTTTCCAGCAGGCATAAATAGCAACTTTGCTATCAGAAATAAAGGATTCATCGGATCATATTTTATCGGGGAAATATCTGGTGCGTCAAACGGAACATCAGGAAGCTAGCTTTACACTTCTGGAGGCAACCTATCTGGAACGAACCGGTCTCCGCTTTGAGCCATCCGATTATGTTTCCTTTGGTTTGGCTGACAAAAATGGATTCTTGACCAATGCCGGGAAGCTCATGACCGATCAGCACACGGTTTATAACTCCCGTATGTTTTGTACCAGGTGGAACGGCTTAGAAAAAGGTTCTATCTTTGATGATGCTCTGGATGATAAGGAATACGAGGGGAATCTGATTTATCTGCTGAAAAGCGGCAGTGAATTTATTCGCAATAATTCTAAAGTGCGATTTATTAAAGAAGCTCAGTATCGGGTAGACAAACCGGATTATGCTGAACGAGCTGTGACAGAGGCTCTTGTCGATGCGCTCATCCATCGTGATTACATTGTGCTTGGCAGTGAAGTCCACATTGATATGTTTGATGATCGGGTGGAAATCACATCTCCGGGCGGTATGTTTGGCGGCGGCTCAATTCAGGAATACGATATTTACAGTATCCGTTCCATGCGATGAAACCCTGTGATTGCTGACCTGTTCCACCGCATGAAGTACATGGAACGCCGTGGAAGTGGCCTACGCAAAATCGTCAGTGAAACCGAAAAGCTGCCTGGATGCACAGAGGCATATGAGCCCGAATTTTCCTCAACAGCGACAGATTTCAGAGTTATTTTGAAAAATGTGAATTACAACTTAGAGGGTAACTCCCACCAAGTTACCCACCAAGTCAACAAACTAACAATGGTCTCTGAGCAGATTTTGGCTTTCTGTACAAAACCAAAATCAAAGAAAGAAGTTGCAGCATTTTGTGGTTTCAAAGATCTAAGAAATTTCACCTTGAAGTATATCGATCCGCTTTTAGAAGCAGGGAAATTAGAAATGACGATTCCCGATAAACCTAAAAGTCGTAATCAAAAATATATTACCGTTCATTTTGAATGAACAAAAGCTGGAGCATGACCTAAACAAAGAAAAGGGGGGTGTTGGGAAAATGATATGCTCCCTTCTAGGTAGACAAGTGAAATAATAAAAACTTGTTTACCTAGAAGGGAGCATATTTTATTGTCTAAAAGGAAAGTATCTGTTGAGGATAAGATATACGCTGTAAATCTATATCTGGATGGAAAAGAAAGCCAACGGCGAATTGCCGATATGTTTGATGTAAGTCTCGCATCTGTCCAACAATGGATTCGAAACTATG
>ENA-OQDT01000719-OQDT01000719.1-human-gut-metagenome-genome-assembly--contig:-NODE-719-length-21283-cov-3.002647_pt1 | contig 21283 bp, 24 predicted proteins | sample MGYA00242786_ERZ504617 | MGnify/ENA primary metagenome ERZ504617 (study PRJEB26092, sample SAMD00036337) | human gut metagenome | host: Homo sapiens | study: EMG produced TPA metagenomics assembly of...
ATGATGTAGCGGGGATGGTTGTGCAACGCCCGGAGTTTCATAAGGCCCCATTCGCCGTACTTCGTGTTCATCAGGAAGGTCGCCCAGACCAGCACCGAGGCGGAGATGGCCCCGAAACCGATGCAGACCCACTGGTCGATGCCTGCCATGTACATGATGACGAACACCACGAACAGGGCGAGCAGCCCCCCAGGCGAAGATGAACAGGTACTGGCTCTTGAGTCCCTTGAACTCCGGGCTGCGGCCGATTCCCTTGTTGATCGGATACTTCGCCATGTTACAGGAAGAATGAGCGTAAGATGGTAGCGGCCACGATCAGGAAGATGCAGGCTCCGAACCAGCTCGCCGCTGTCTTGGAGGTGTCCGGGTCGCCCGACGAGAACTTTGAATAGACCTTCACGCCCCCGATAAGGCCCACGACGGCACCGATGGCGTAAATCAGCTTGGTGCCGGGGTCGAAGTACGAGGTGACCATGTTGGTCGCCTCGGTAATGCCGCCGATACCGTTACCCTGGGCGAAAGCCCCCACTGAAACCAGCAGCGTCATGGCTGCCGAAAAGAATCTTTTTTTCATGTGTCGAAACATTTAATTAGTGAGACAAAAAATCATTTCGACAGCGAATATATAGCGTTTAATCCATTGATTTACAAACCCTACGACCTGTGACACCGTATGTCATCACGTTACATCGGGAGGGGATTCCGGAACGATGGAAAATCGGATTTCCGGCTGTGGATGATAAGAAATGGTAAACTAAAATTTATGGCCGCCTGTGAGGATAGCCGGAATTAAACTTGTAACTTTACAGCCAAAATTAGAAACTGTTTTCGCATTATGAGACATAAAGTTAAAGTAACGGTGCTTGACACCAAACTATATCCGGAATACCAACAGCGGTATTGCGCCAATCCCTGTTCAGGCAAATGCCCGGTCTATAACAAAGGGGATGAGTTTATCTTTTTCCGGGATGATGCCCGTGATGATTACTGGCATTGCGGCTTTGATACCCTGGTAAAGACTGACGGCAATCCCGATGAGATTGCAGGAGGCCCGAAAAAGCCTTTCTGCTCGGAGGCATGGGATGCCATATCCCGTTATATCTACACCGGCTTGCAAGGCGGCTCGATAATGAGAGGATGGATGAAAGACGAAAACACCATGATTACCTGCTGCAATGACGGTACGCGCCCCGTCATCTTTAAGATAGAACGCATCGACTATGATTGAGGCACCGGTAATCAGACCGGAGCGGGAATGTGATTTCGATGAGATTCGGTCGGTTGTGAAAACGGCGTTCGCCGGGGCGGAGCACACCGACGGTGACGAACACAATCTGGTTGACAGGCTGCGTAAAACCGATGAATATATCCCCGGGCTTTCGCTTATAGCCGAAGTCAATGGCAGGATTGTGGGATACGCAATGTTCTCACGAATACATGTCGGGATTACCAAAGCAATAGCATTGGCCCCATTGGCTGTGCTTCCCGGTTTTCAGAACCACGGAATCGGCAGGGCACTGATAGAGGCAGGACATCGAGAAGCGGCGGAGGGTGACTATTATTGCTCGGTCGTACTCGGATCTCCGGAGTATTATTCCAAGAGCGGTTATCTTCCGGCACTGCCATTTGGAATAATTGCACCGTTTGACCTACCACCCCAATTCTATATGGTCTTTCCGTTTAAGCCCGGAGTGCCACATGGTACCGTCATATATTCACCGGCTTTTGGAGTGTGATTTTTGAAACAAACCAGTCTAAATGCGCCGGTTTTCGTCCTATAGGGGATATTATTGGAATTTGAGTAACTTTTGGAAACATTAAAATTGAAATGATCATGATACAGACATTCCTTCAAAAATATAGGGATGCTTTCGGCAATGCCGTTCCGCTTCCGATTGCGTTCGGGTACAGCCATGTCCCGGCTACAGAAGTAAAGAGAATACCGCGTTGCATGATAGGTGCGATCCGAAAGGTATGCGACGGAGAGCCCCTCACGCTGAGCGCGGACAACGTGCTATGTGGCGGCGGAGGGCTGTACACGGGTTTCGCACCCATGAAGGAGAGGATACCCGGATTCGTGTCCGAAACGGAACGTTACAAACAGACGCCGGAACAGGTGAGGCGGTACATCCGCGATCTCGACATACAGGTTACGGAAAAGCCTTATTTGAATTTTGTCCGCATGGACGGGATATCATCCTTCGACAGGATAGAGGGCATCCTGTTTTTCGCCACGCCCGACATGCTTTCCGGCCTGTGTTCATGGGCCTTCTATGACAACGATGCCGATGATGCCGTGTCCGCACGGTTCGCGTCGGGTTGCTGCGGCATAGTGACATTCGCCGTGAATGAGAACAGGAAAAACGGCCGCAGCTGCTTCATCGGAATGTTGGACCCGTCGGCCCGCCTGCTTGTTCCGGCAAACGAACTTGCTTTCGTGATACCGGCAAACCGTTTTCATGAGATGGTGCGGACGATGGATGATTCCGTTTTGTTCAGGAAAGCATATTCAATAGTAAGGAAGAGGATAAATGGGGAAATCTAAGGGATAAATTTTCCCTATGACCCCTCCTTAAAATAACGAAGTGGAAGACCAGCCCTCACACTTCGCTTCTTTTCATTTTATACGTTATCTATTCCTCTGAAGCGGAAGAGAGGGTACGCTGTTTCCTACGTTCCTCTTTCTTCGCTTTCTGTTGCTTCTTCTTGGCCTCCATTTCAGCCATAATCTGTTTCAGCGGTTTGACCGTTTCCGGCTCCTCCCGTTTGAACCGCTTGAAGTAGATTTCCTCGATGAACTGCGGAAGCGGGGCTTTCCACGCCTCCTGCTTGTGGTTGTCTATCTTGCCGAGCTTGTCGGGGTTCAGACCCAGTTCCCGCGCCATCTGTACCTGCTTGTCCGAAAGGCGGTGACGCTTTTGCGCCACCATCCATTTTTCCAATATCGCTTTTGTCACTGCCATAATCAATCAATTTGTTACAAAAGTAAGACTTATAAAGATATGGACATCCGATTCTTATCTTGAAAATTTCCTCGGGATGAGAAATCAGGCTATATTTGTTTATATCGAAGACCTCTTTTTTTGGGGATGCCGGTTTCCGTTTGAAAGCGGTCTGCCCGCATCGTCCAAGCATTTCGCTGAGCAGCCGGTGTACTTTTTCCTGATTGCTCAGCTTATCTGTAAGGAAAGAAAGTATAACCGTGTCCTGCATCTTGTGATGTATGGTAGAAGCTGCACGGATGGCTTTCTGTTCATCGGGATTTTCTGACATCAGCACATCTGCTACATTACTTATGTCCTCGAAAGTCATTGCTGTATCAAAGTCCGGATCAGGTTCGGTATCCACAGAAGCCATCAATTCTTCCCTTTCCTCTTCGGTCAGACTTTTGTCCTCCTGAATCACATCATCCGGGCGGATTTCCTCATCTTCTTCTATGGGCTCCTTTTCCAAAGGTTCTGAACGTGTGGGAGTTTTTCTCGCCACTTCCGGATTTTCCAGATAGACAATCTTTGTCTTGCCGATTACATCATCGTCAGCAGCGGGAGGAATCGATGATGCGGTTGCCGCAGATTTATTTTGTGGCATATCTGTTTTTACCACCGGTTTCTTACGCATTGCCTTTTTACGGGCATTCCGTATCTTTTGCTCCGTACGCTTTTACGATATTTCCATAACCTGATACGGACAATACGCATCCGATGATAAAGCCTGTCCCATACCTCGTACATTTTTTGACCGAAAATAAATGACCACAAATGCCACAATATAAAAACTGCACAGGCAATCTTTATTAGAAAATAGAGTGTTGCTTCCATAATTACAAAGGTTTATTGATACATTCCGTGTATAATGCCGACATCTCTTTCTCGTGTTTTTTCAGATGCTCATCTATAATCCTGCTTATGAAACCTGACATGGATGTATCCGGGGAAACAACAGACAAGAACCGTTTGATATAGGTATAACTGTCCCTGTTTATATAGACCTGTATTCGATTACCGAGCGGATAAGTTATCAGATATGTAATCTGATACGATACCTTTTCTGAAGTTTCTTTTGGAAGAATATCGGCATATTCTTCAATGACGGATGAAAAGCTTCGTGCCGGCTCTATTGCAGGGTTCATCCGGTCTGAAGTTTCATGCGAGGTGACCTGAACGGCTTTCACTGTCTTGTTGTTCCTACGCAGTTTCTTGTAGATGAACAATCCTAATCTGTAGGCTGTGTAAATGCAGCAACCCATGGCTACTACTTGAAAAATAATCTGTGTCATGACTAAAACGGTTTTAATGGTTTGTAATATTCTTTGTTGTACAGTTCGTTGATCTCCTCCCAATGCTGCCGGATATGCTCCACGAGGATATTGCTTATATACCCGGATATGCTCATGTTCGGGGCGATAATCGGAAGGAAACGCTTGATACATTCGGCTACCTCACGGTTTATATAGACATGGGAACGGTTGGATGCCGGAATATTGACCAGATACCTTTTCCTGTAGCTACCCGTTTCCTCTTTCCTTTTCCGTGGCTTTGTGGAAACCGATTTCTCCGAGGATGAGTTGGCGGATTCTGTGTCGGGAGAGGCTTCCGTTTCCGGCTGTTCTGCATTTTCTTCAGCGGGCTTCTCCCTGCCGAAGACAGGTATGTCCCCGACAATGATATTCTTGAGGACTTCCTCATTCACTTCCACTTTTTTCTTTGTCATGGCTGTACCAGTTTAAGTTTGACAATCAGCTCTTCCGCCAGCTCCGCAAGACCGCTTCCTTCCAGCTGTCTGGCAGGAGGCGGCAGCAGAGTACAGCGGAAAAAGGCACGTTTGGAATGGGTGATTTCTTTCTCGTAGCGGCACAAGTCGGGAAGCGTACTGTCAAGAACGGTCAGGTGCAGTTCCCGCATGACTTCCGAGTATGACTTGTAAATTTCCACGTTGGTACGTTTTTCAACCTGTTCCAAAAAAGATGATATCCTTGAGTGGCAACATCCTTCGTGTTTCTGACATAATCGAGTACCGTAGTGGAAAAGGCAAGCGTACTCTGCATGATGATAAGATCAGGCGTGGTGGGTGTCAGGACATAATCCATATTGACAATGGTGCGGAATACCCCTGTGGATTCCACCGTTCCGGGTAAGTCCACAAGAATCAGGTCATAATTCCCGTTTGCAGCAAGTTTGTCCGCAGCCTCCCTCGCTTTTTCCGCGGTGGAGCCAACGATAGGATATGCTTTCTTTGGTACACGCTCCCACTGTTGTTGCAGCAATTGCTGGTAATAGGCGCTGTTGGCAGCGGCTTTCTTGTCCCGTTCCCTCATACGCACAAGGCTGTGCTGGGGTGAATCACAGTCAATGATTGCCACGTTCAAGCTTTTCTCGAAATGGAAGTAGCTGGCAAGGACTACCGTAAGGGCTGATTTCCCAACCCCTCCTTTCTGGTTGCTTACGGCAACAAATAAAGGTTCTTTGCTCATAATTTTTCTTTTTAATGGTTATTGAATAATTGTCTGTTTCATCCGTCCGTCAATCCGTGAACGCTTCTTTCCAACCGACTGCCGGACATTGCATCCGTTATCGAAATTATCCGTCATTCCAACCGATAGCGTATCCGTTATCATATTCGGCTTTCCGTTAATGGTCGGGCTGTTGGTCATGACATTCCGAAAACTGTCATATCCGACATTGTTTCCACTATTCCGACCGCTAACGGAAGCATCAGACAATATGACCATTATTCCACTATCGGAAGTCCGGTTTCATCCGTTCACGCTGCAAATAAAAAGGGATTTTTCCATAGTATCATCATGTTTCAAGGGAGGTGACGACCTGTGTCATCGTTTGTCATCACGTTACATATAACACGCTATTTTACAACAGGATAAACCGCCATAACTTTGCACCGACAACGGAACGGGCACCGCTGCGGGGCTTTCCCGAAGCCGAAGAATGAGACTGGAGGGTCAAACACAATTTTGACGGCAGGAAAAAGTTTCATGTTCAAGCGAACATAGCAAGTTGTGTTTTGAGGCACCCGAAATAAATTCGGGCACTCAAAACAACTTGCCGCTCGCCTGACGGCTCGGGAGGGATTCACTCCAAAGTCGTGAATCCGGGACGGAAGACCAGAAACAGAAAACATCAATGCGTATGGAAGAAAACAGAAAGAAAAAAAGTGACCAAAAGTGTGGGGCGGAAACCGAAATCCGACCCGGCCGTGCACCGTTATGTGGTACGGTTGAACTCGGAAGAGAACGGGCGTTTCAACATCCAATTCCAGAAATCCGGATTGAAGGAGCATTCGAACAGCCTGAAAGAGCGGATAGGACAGCTTTTTCATCTATACAATCGCCCCTATCAGGACAAGGGCAACAAGGAGTTGCTGCGCAAGGTTGTCGAGGATTATAAAGTCGGCGGTTTGCGTTTTCCGGCGGACTGATGCAAAACCAGGCTATGCTGACGAATGAAGCGCAACGCATGGCGGATATTCCTCTGCTGATTACGTTCGACGGTGAGTGGGGGCTTTCCATGCGTCTGCGGGGTACACCCGTCTTTCCGAAGAATATGGTACTGGGATGTATACAGAACGATACCCTGCTCTATGAGTATGGCAGGGAAATGGCAAGGCAGTGCCGGGAACTCGGCGTACAGGTGAATTTTGCTCCGGTGGCGGATGTTAACATCAATCCGAAAAATCCGGTTATCAACACCCGCTCTTTCGGTGAAAATCCGGTGAACGTTGCCAATAAGGTTATCGCCTATGCCAGGGGGCTGGAAGACGGCGGAGTACTCTCGGTATCCAAACATTTTCCGGGGCATGGAGATACGGACGTGGATTCGCATAAATCGCTTCCGGTTTTACCGTTCACGCGCGAGCGTTTGGACAGTGTGGAGTTGTATCCTTTTAGAAAAGCCGTTCAGGCAGGGGTAGGCGGCATTATGGTGGGGCATTTGGAAGTGCCTGCTTTTGAGGCGCAGCGCGGATTGCCTTCTTCCCTTTCCCGCAATGTGGTTTATGACTTGCTGACACGCGAATTGCAGTTCCGGGGACTTGTCTTCACAGATGCTTTGGCTATGAAGGGAGTTTCCAAACATGAGTCGCTCTGCTTGAAAGCATTGCAGGCGGGGCATGACTTACTGCTCGTTCCCCGGCGTATAAAAGAAGAAGTGGATGCCATACTGGCTGCCGTAAAGCGCGGTGAGTTGACGGAGCAGGCGGTGGAGGAGAAATGCAGAAAGGTATTGACTTATAAATATGCACTTGGGCTGAATAAGAAGCCTCTTATTCGTCTTTCCGGATTGGGAACCCGAATTAATACGCCCTATACGCGGGATTTGATTCGTCGTTTGAATCTGGCGGCTGTTACCGTGCTGGGCAATGCGACGAAAGTGCTGCCATTGGATCCGGCGATTAAAGATGTTGCGGTGTTGAATGTCGGGGAAGCAGCAGAGATACGGCCTTTTATCAAGCAGCTTTCCGAATATGCGCATCCGGTAGAGTTCCAATTGGGAAAAGATTTACCGGCGGCAGGACGTAAGGCTTTGAGAGATAAACTGTCCGGATATAAACGTATTCTGGTATGTGTTACCGAGCATCGTCTGGCGGCTTATCAGTCTTTCTTTGCGGAGTTTGCTCCGGACGTTCCGGTGGTGTATGTGTGCTTTATTCCCGGCAAGCAACTGCCACAGATACGTCAGGGCATATCGGCAGCCGAAGCGGTGGTATTGGCGCATTCTTCGAATGATGACGTACAGCGGCAGGTGGCCGGGATACTTTATGCGGATGCCGTGGCTGACGGCCGGCTTTCGGCAAGTATCGGCAGTTTGTTTGCCGCCGGAGAAGGGATGACCTTAAGTCCGCAGACAAAGTCTCATTTCATTCCCGAAGAGCATGGCCTGGATTCCCGCTTTTTGGCACGGATTGATACGATTGCCCGGGAAGGCATACGGGAAGGAGCCTATCCGGGATGTCAGGTAGTGGTTTTGAAGGACGGGAAAGAGATGTATAATAAGGCTTTCGGTACTTATACATATACAACCGGAAATAAGGAAGCAGTTCCGGTGACACCGGCATCCGTATATGACGTTGCATCTTTGACGAAGACGACAGCTACCTTATTGGCCGTAATGAAGCTTTATGATAAAGGCCGTTTAAGCCTGACAGACCGTGTGTCTGATTATCTTCCCTACCTGCAGGATACGGATAAATGCAATATAACGGTCAGGGAACTGCTGTTCCACCAGTCGGGATTGCCTTCCACCTTGCTGTTCTATCAGGATGCCATTGATGAGGATAGTTACGAGGGTACATTATTTAAGGCACGACCGGATAAACTGCATCCTGCCCGTATCGGGCGGCAGACATGGGCTAACCCGAATTTCCGTTTCCGTCCGGGGCTGACGTCGAAAGTACGTACAGCCGAATGTACTTTACAGGTCTGTGACAGTCTTTGGTTGAATAAGTCCTTTAAAAAGGAGTATCTCCAAAAGATAGCGGATGCGCCTTTGAGGGATAAACGGTATCGTTATAGCTGTGTGGGCTTCATTCTGCTGCAGCAGGTGGTTGAGGCACGTGCAGGAATGCCTATGGATGAGTTTCTTGCTCAAGAGTTTTATACTCCAATGGGGCTGAAGCGTACCGGGTATCTTCCGTTACGGTTCTTGTCTAAAGAGGAGATTGTGCCTTCGTCCGTTGACCCTTTCCTGCGGAAAACAGTTTTGCAAGGATTTGCACACGATGAATCGGCTGCTTTTCAAGGCGGTGTTTCCGGCAATGCGGGATTGTTCTCCACGGCTGAGGAAGTGGCGCAGATTTATCAGATGCTGCTGAATGGCGGTGAGTTGAACGGAAAACGTTATTTAAGCAAGGAGACGTGCAGGCTCTTTACCACTACGGTTGCCAAGGGATGCCGCCGTGGTTTGGGATTCGATAAGCCGGATATGCAGAATCCTGCGAAAAGTCCCTGCGCCCTTTCCGCTCCGGCATCGGTGTACGGACATACGGGCTTTACCGGAACTTGTGCATGGGTAGACCCGGATAACGGCTTGGTGTATGTATTCCTCAGCAACCGTATTTATCCGGAGGTGTGGAATGCGAAATTGCTGAAATCGGATATTCGGGAAAGAATACAGGAAGCGATGTATCGGGCTGTGTTGAAGTAAGGCAATCGCATCAGAATAAAAAAAGGAGATGCCGGCTAACTTGAAATCGTTAGGCAGCATCTCTTTTTTTGAAACAATTAATTTATTCTGTTAAGTTTTAGGTGTGTATGTCAGAATGCAATACCGATACGCAGACCTAAGTTGTTCATACCGTCCACACTGTAAGTGAAGAGGTCGCCTTTGTTGGTCCCGTAGCTGTAATAGGCTGCGAAGTGCAGGCCCGGACCGTAAGCCCACGGGTAAACGTTGAAACCGATTTCCGGAGATACGTAGAATCCCCATGTATCTTTATTGGTTTCAAATACATTGAAAGTGGACTTCAACTGTGCATACTGTGTACCGAGTTTTACACCCACATACGGTTGGAATGCACCGCCACGGTTCCACGCATAACGTGTGGCAAGACCGAAAGGCAACTGGAATACGGTATGCTGCTGGTCGGTATTCAAACTGCCGCTCGTACCGACCGGCAAGGTCTGACGGCTGAAATATTCATGGTTGCTATGATAAGCCAGGAAGCCTCCCAAAGCAAAGTTGGACGTCAGGAAGTAACCGCCTTCAAAGTTCATACCCCATCCGCTGCCTTTGTCGGCAAAGTGGTTGTTTAAGGGGAAATTGAACTGCCAGTCGATGTTGGCATAACCGTTATCGGTCATCTGTGCCTTTGCCGGCATGGCGAAGACAAGGGCGAGGGCGGCGATTGCGAATGCCCTCAAGGATATATATTTCAATGTTTTCATACTTGTTCTTGTTTTATAAATTCAACAATAGCTTTCTATCGGGATAGAAGAAGTCGGTAGTTTATCTCGGCTGGGCACTCATTCTGTTAAGATAGGCAGATTGTGTAAAAGCCTGATTCACGCCTTCCACTGCCATTTTGGTGTTGAAAGAGGTCGAGCCGCTCAATAACCCGCTCATGTAGCTGGTCCACAGCACGGGAAGTTTTTCCTTTTCGCCTTGGGGAGCGTCGAGGTTCAGCAATTCGGTGATGAAGGAACCGGTACTATAAGCATAGTTTACAGCATACGGATAGTACCATCCGCCCCAGTTACCCCAGTAAGGAGCATCCCAATAGCCCGGGTAGTTCCACCACCATTCGGGGCGTCCGTAGTCCGTAAAGTAGTAAGTGCTCTTTACGTAACTCACTTGCAAACCGAGGTCGGCGTCTTCGCGATTGTCTGTACGGACATAACCGCGGTTGTTCATATTGGCAACGTATGCGCTGAGGATTTCCTGTGCACTTTCGTCTTTCCAATATTCGGCGTCTTTACTGTTGCCGATAACAAGGATGCTATCCGGTAAGTAATAGGTTTCGAAAGCTTTGAAGTCTGCTTTCGTGTCATAATTGGTATAAACCAGATACTTGCTGTCCAGCTTATCCATGTCGGGGTCTTTTTCGCAAGATACGAATGCTATTGCGAAGACCGCTAATAATAAGGGAATAAATTTCTTCATACTTCTATAATGTTTAGGTTAAATATAAATTCCTGCCCTATTGGTACCTTAGGCTTTTGGAGAAAGAACAAGATAAAAAATAAAAGGTTCAAAAATAGATGTGTTAAATGTGCGGTGGGCTATCAAAGAAACTGGTTTGTTTTCTTTTTATTCAGATGGGTATGAATGGCTTTTCAGACTATCATTGCCAGTTCGTTGGCATAACCGTGCCATATAGGTGGCACAGTTGTGCCAATAAATAGGCATTGTTGTGCCAATAAAGTGGCACAATAATAATTCAAGGCGGTGGAATTAGCTGGTTTTAAATAGTTGTTACCGCTTTGGGACTGGTTATATCAAAAAGACTATCTCAATTTTCATTTTGAGATAGTCTCTTTCATAGCATACGAGGGTATTGGCGACTATTTTACAATCTGATAAATGTTTTTTAATTCTTCTGCAGAGAAAGCGGTATTATCAATCGCTTTCAGATTATCTGCCAATTGTCCAACAGAACTGGCTCCGATAATAACCGAGGTCACCAAGTCGTCTTTCAGTATCCATGCAAGCGCCATTTCGGCAAGTGTCTGACCGCGACGGATGGCGAGTTCATTCAGTGCTTTTATCTTTTTCAAGACTTCATCTGTCAGCGCTTCTTTTTTAAGGAAGCCGCCTTTGGCGATGCGTGAATCATCGGGAATACCGTTCAGGTAGCGGTTGGTAAGCAATCCTTGTGCCAAAGGGGAGAAAGCGATGAATCCTGTACCGTTTTCTTTGGCTTGCCTCAGGATACCTTCTTCTTCCGGTTCGCGGTTAAACAGATTGTATTTACCTTGATGGAGTAGGCAGTGCACATCCCGCTCTTCCAAGTATTTATATGCTAATTCTGCTTTGTCTTTAGGGTATTTGGAAATGCCGATGTATAGCGCTTTACCTTGCCGTACGATGTCAACGAGTGTTTGAAGTGTCTCTTCAAGCGGGGTGTTGGGATCGTAACGGTGGGTATAGAAGATGTCTACATATTCGAGGTTCATCCGCTTTAAACTTTGGTTGAGGCTGCTCATCAGTGATTTTCGGGAACCCCAATCACCGTAAGGACCCGGCCACATTTCATGTCCTGCTTTGGTAGAAATGAATAATTCATCCCGGTAGGGCATAAATGATTTCTTCATAATCATACCGAATGTTTCTTCTGCAGAGCCGCAGGAAGGGCCGTAATTGTTGGCGAGGTCAAAATGGGTGATACCCTTGTCGAATGCATAATGTGCCATTGATAGCGAGTTGGCGAAAGTATTGACATCGCCGAAGTTGTGCCATAGCCCTAAAGATATTTCAGGTAGAAGGATGCCGCTCTTTCCGCAACGGCGGTATTTCATACCGTTTTCGTATCTGCCGGGGGCGGGAGAATAGATGGGATTTATCATATCTGTTGGTTTTAGTTAGACTTTATATTATATAAGGTTGTAAAAACAATGAAAGCAAAAATACGGAAATTCTTTGAAAGTATCTGTTTATTGGCTCCATAGATTGAACTTTTATTTACTTTACAATTTTATCCGTCTCCGGTTCGAAGAGTCTATTGCTGAGTGCCTGCAAAGCCCTTTTCTTGTCTTCCGTCTTAATGACGAATGCCACGTCACTGTCATTGCTGCCATACGAAATCATACGTAGCGGGATATCTGCCAGAGCTTCTATAATCTGTGCTTCGACACCGGCATACTGCCAACGCATGTTTCCCACCACGGATACAATGGACATGCGGTCTTCCATCAGAATTTTGCATATTGTTCCAGTTCCGCAAGGATTTTGCATAGATGTTCGCTGTTGTCTATGGCGACGGATACATCCTGATTGGATGAAACCAACAGACAAAGCGGCGTTCTGTATTTGGCAAACGTATCAAAAATCTTACTGATAAACTGATAAGGACATAAGTTATGTTTCGACTCGAACTTCACGTAGAAGATGTTGTCTTTGGCGGCTATGGCTTTAATGATATTGTCGTCCTGCAAATCCGAAATCAATGTCCCCTCTGCCTGAGGATTCATTGAGTTGAGCAATCGTACCGGGATATTGCGCTTGCGTGCCGGGGCGATGCAGAACGGGTGTAATATTTTTGCTCCGTAAAAGGCCAGTTGCTCGGCTTCGTTGAAACTGAGATGCTTTACGGAGCGGGTTCCCGTTACTTCACGCGGGTCATTATTGTGCATCCCGTCAATGTCCGTCCATATCTGTATTTCCTCTGCGCGGATGGCAGCGCCGATGAGCGATGCCGTATAGTCGCTGCCGCCCCGTTTCAGGTTATCCGTTTCATTATAAGCATTTTTGCAGATGTACCCTTGAGTAATAAAAAGATTGATGCCGGGATACTGTGTCAATTGCGCCTGCAGTTTTTCCTCTATATATTTCAAGTCCGGTTCTCCTTCCGGTCCGGTACGCATAAAGTCGAAGGCGGAGAGCAGGATATTGGCAATCTTCCGTTCCCGCAGGTAGAAGTGCAGCAGGGCTGTACTGATAAGTTCCCCTTGTGCCAAAACCTCTTTTCTTCAACCGAGGTGAATTCATCATTGATAAATTGCCAGAGTCGCTGGAAGCGGTCGAGAATATAATCTATCGCTTCCCGCTTTGTGGACTCGTCTGTCAACAGTTCGTTGGCAAAGTCTATGAACTGGAATTCCAGCCGGGTGATTTTCTCGTGTGCCTGCTCTATGTCGCGGTTGAACAGGCTGGCTGCAATCTCTTCTAGATGATTGGTTGTGCCTGCCGTTGCGGACAGGACTACAATCTTCGGTGTGGACTCTGAAATGAGTTCCGCTACGTGTTTCATTCTCTCTACTGTGCCGACGGAAGTACCGCCGAATTTGCAAACTTTCATTTTTAAATCTTTTTAGTTATTCTTTTTTACTGTCGGATGAAGCCTCTGTATTCCTTTTCGTTTTAGAAGGCTCATTTCCGAAATGGAAGGGCGAGTTTCTTTTTCAGTTCTCTTACAATGCCTCTGAGGATACATTGTAAGGTGTTTTTTTACTTTTCCGTAGTCTTATGTGCGCTCCCTTCACTTATAAAAGTTCAAAAGACATGCCGTTTGTTTCCCGGAAAACGTTTATATTTGCACATCCCCTGTTTTTACCATTTATTACTTTAAACTTATCCGAAAAATATGAGCAAGATTTTAGTCGTTGACGATGAAGTACAGATCCGTACCCTTTTGTCGCGTATGTTGGAGTTGGAAGGATATGAAGTATGCCAGGCCGGTGATTGCAGGACTGCTTTGAAGCAGTTGGAATTTCAGAGCCCGGATGTAGTCTTGTGCGATGTGTTTCTTCCTGACGGTAACGGGGTAGACCTTGTGTCGTCTGTCAAGAAAACAGCCCCTAACGTAGAGATAATCCTGTTGACGGCGCACGGTAATATCCCGGACGGGGTGCAGGCCATTAAGAACGGTGCTTTCGATTATATCACCAAAGGTGATGATAACAATAAGATTATACCGCTTGTCAGCCGTGCCGTGGAGAAGGCGCGCATGAACGTCCGCTTGGAGAAACTGGAAAAGAAAGTAGGGCATACGTATTCTTTCGATTCTGTTTTGGGTGATTCGAAAGTATTGAAAGATGCCGTTTCACTGGCACAGAAAGTATCGGGAACGGATGTGCCCGTATTACTGACGGGTGAAACGGGTACGGGAAAGGAGGTGTTCGCCCGGGCCATCCACCATGCCAGTCGTCGGGCGCACGAGGCGTTCGTTGCCGTGAACTGTTCCGCCTTTTCCAAGGAGCTGCTGGAAAGCGAACTGTTCGGCTATACTGCAAATTCTTTTACAGGTGCCTCTTCAAAAGGCAAAAGTGGCCTAATCGAACTCGCAAATCACGGAACGGTATTCCTTGATGATATCGATGCGCTTTCGCCTAGCTTCCAGTCCAAACTTCTCCGTGTTATGCAGGAACGTGAGATCGTCAGGATTGGCGGCAGCGCACCCGTCTCTGTCGATGTGCGATTTATCGTTGCGACAAACAGAAATCTTTCAGAAATGGTCGCCCGTGGCGAATTTCGAAACGATCTTTATTATCGTATCAATATTCTCTGCTTGCGCAATATCCTCCTTTACGTGAGCGTCCGGAAGATATCCCTCTGCTTTATGAGCACTACCTCAATTTCTTCGACAGTGAGCTTGCCATTCGCATTCATCCTTATCTTCACCAAGCATTTTTTAAAGCCTTTTCGTACGGCTATCCGGGCAATGTTCGTGAACTCGTCAGCGTAGCAGAGCGGATCACCGCTCTGGCAGAGCCCGAGCGACTTAATGAAGGCGGTTATCTTTCCGGCCTTGTGTCAGAATGCCTAGATATTCAGGCAACGAAAGAGGTCTGTCCGAATATCCCGCTACTGATCAGTGGCAGCTACCGCGAAGATGTCCGTAACGCTGAGTACGCTATATTAACGCACTACTGCAGTGCAAATAATTGTACAATGTCTGAGCTTGCAAAAAAGCTTGGCATTAGTCGGGCTACTCTTTATAATCGGCTACGCGTACAGGGAAAAAGCGAGATCACATGAAACGTTCTTCTGTAATACTATTCCCTCGTCATGAGCAAAAGGCAAGCACTTACTGCAGTGCTTGCCTTTCGCTTTTATTTATTTGTACAATTCCTGATGTACTCCACTAACGCCGCCTTCGGGATTCGCCATACGCGGCCATTCCTATAGCCCTTAATCTTACCTGTATTTAGCAACTCGTACATCGCATTGAATCCGATTTTCAAGGCTTCGCAGGCCTCTTCAACCGTCAAAACATCATCGTAAGATTCAAACATTCGTCATTTCTCCTTCACTACGCCGCACTGTATCCGGAGCGGACACAATGCTGGATCAGCCATACAGCGATCACATAAGCACTCAGGAGGCTTCTTGCCGTTTCTCTGCCGCTGCGGGTTTTGCTTACGACCATACAGGTCCATTTTCTCGATCTGCTGATAAACTGCCGGTTCAGTCCGGCCCAACTCCAGCGCAATCTCGGTGATACCGACGCCACTGTCAAATAAAATTCTCAGTCGGTTCTTCTCGTCATCTCTCCAGTAATCTCCGGCGCGGTCTGCACGCAAAGTCTGATTGCGCATCGAGCGCACGGATTCTTGGAACGCTTCTTCACTTCTCATAGGTCTGCTTTCTCCTTTTGAATTTTCTTTACCTTATGTTACGTTCCTAAATCGCAAATCGCTTTACTTTTTAATTGTATATCATCCTTATGAAGCACCGCGGAGTTGTCCGCGGTGCTATTTCTATTTAAGGAGATATCAACATGAACGTTCTCTTAGTTGAACCCAACCTTGATCCCCGCACCATTGAAATTGACGGCTCTCTCGCGTCCATGCAGTCCCTCGTCGGCGGCCTCATCGAAGCTGTGTACCCGTTCGAGGCCCCCGTCGCCCTGATCTGCAACGACGAGGGAAAATTGGCAGGCCTGCCGCAGAATCGCCCCTTAAAACACCCCGAAACCGGTGAAGTCTACGACATCATCTATGGTACTTTTTTTCGTATGTTCCGCGCCAGCCGACAGTGAGCATTTTGAATCGTTACCAGACGATTTGATTGAAAAATACAGCAAAGTCTTTGCACTGCCGAGCCTCGTCTGCACCTCCTGCGGCAACAAGTTTTACCGTGAACAGCTCTCACCCTTTGACGGTGAGCTGCTCTGTCCCTCCTGCCTGAGCAATCAGACGGTCTACTGCTCCTGCTGTGACCGCCGTATCTGGACAGACGACAATGTGGGAACGGATGCTCAGCCGCTGTGTCAGGACTGCTTCGACGATCACTTTGAACGCTGTACAACCTGCAACGCCCTGATCCGCCGTGGGGACACCTTCTTCCGTGGAGACGAACCGTATTGTCAGGACTGCTATCACTCCGTATGTGACAGGGACGCTATCCACGACTACTATTACAAGCCCACTCCCATTTTCTACGGCGACGACATCGCTTCTTCGGCGTTGAGCTTGAGATCGACGGTGCCGGTGAAGATAGTGACAACGCTGCCGAGATCCTGCACATTGCCAATGCTGAGCAGCCGATGGCCTACTGAGTGTTTCCAGTATGCCATGCGGCGTTCGTAGAAATATTCGATAGAGTAGATATCGTCGTAGCCTAACATCACATATCCGCTTTTCCCTTGATTGTCTACCTTGCCTAAGTTTTCGGTATAAGCCATAGCGGGCATGTCGCTTTCGCTGCGGGTAATGAAATTCTGGGAGTTGGGCAATAGTTTGCCGTTGGTGATGAAGGCTTGCTTCATGTCATAGTAGTTACCTATGCTTAAGTCCTTGTTGGGTGCGTTGTTGCTTCCCAGATAAGCATATCCCCAGTCGATGCGTACACCGTCTCCTTTACGTTTTACGTAAGGCTGGTCGATGGTACCTGCCTTGAGGTAATCCATTCCGTTTTGCTGACCTTTTCTGAGATGGTCGGCTGTGACGGTTCGTGTACGGCAAGTTGCGGGGTTGTTTCGATATACACTTGCACATCATGTTGTTTCTTGTCGAGTGAACGTACCCGATAGGAGATGTAGTTGATAGGAGTCGAGATAAGATCAAGATCTTCCATCAGCAGAGGTGCTGTGAATACAAGGTCCAGTTCTACCGGACCGCAGGTGAATGTATAGTAGGTCTGTGTCGGTAATACATTGACAGACTTCTGGATAGCAGCTTCCTTGAAGTTGCTGAGCTGTTTGTTTTCACGGAACAGTCCGAAATCAACGTATGCTCCGCCGGTGTGTTGTGACAGTGTGCTGCAATAATGTTTGTTCCTTTACGGAGCTTGGCTTTAGCTGATGCGGATAGTTCGATGGTAACATCGTCATTCCAGGAATAATCGGTTGCCACCAGTTTTTCTCCGTTCAGATAGAGTTCGAATACATCGTCGTGTGAATAACGTAAGTAGATAATGTCGTTTGTCAGGTCTTGATCGAGGTTGAAACTACGGCGTACCCAGATGTCTTCGGTGTTCCACTCTGTACCGATGCGTTTCATGTCTTTGGTGCCGAAAGCGGCTTTGCCCTTGGTCCATCCGGAATCATCGAACTGGGGCTGTATCCAGTTGGCTGCCGGTTGGCTCATGGTGAACTTTGCTTCCCAACGTTCGGTGTTTGTCATCGGAAGGATTGTTTCGAGATTTAGCTTGTCCTTGCCCATGAAACGATATACTTTCCCGTCTACCCGAAGCGCACCCAGTAAAGGATGGGTGGCGGCTGTCCAGTGTTCGGTGTTCCCTTCGTTCAGTTCGTTGTAGGGAGACCAGATAGCGAGATAAGTATCGGAAGTGATCAGAGGTACGGACGGCGCACGTAAAGCGATATCCTGACTTGTTTTAAACAGGTCAGTTGCCTGCACATTGCATGCGAGGCAAACTGACATGATTGTAGAGAATAGTTTATTCATTAATATGAAACTTTTATTTATTTAGCGAGTTACAAATTTTCTGGTTGATGGCTTTGATTTTAGGCTCGTCTACTTTGATCACTTTCCGGTCGTAAGTAACCAGACCGTTCACTTCTTCTTCCACATCTGTGATTTGTGTGTATACGGCAGCCGAGAAGCCTTTCTCAATCAGTTCCAATAAATGGTCTGCGTATTTTATGTATTCATTAGTTACTTCTTCCGGCGTGTTGAACTTCACGTAGCCCCAGTTCTTGTCTGCCAGCCACAGATGTCCTTTCAGTGCCATACCTATACCGCCATATTCGCCCAGTACGGTAGCACGTATCGGATCGTAGAGATAGAGGTTCGGTCCGGGATAGTTATGAAGGTCGAGAATATCGCCGCAAGTGTAGTGGTTACCTCCACTGGCAGGGTTTACCAGACGGCTGGGGTCGTATTCTTTCGTCCATTTAGTGATTTCAGGAGTCTTGAATTGTCCCCATGCTTCGTTGAAAGGTACCCATACGCCGATGCTCGGATAAGAATACAGGTAGTCGATAATTTCTTTCCATTCTTTGCGATAGTTAGCTTCTGATGCTGCGGAACGGATAGCGTCTGCGCCGTCATAGTACTTGTGCATCTGCCATTCGGCAGGACCGCGGCCGCCGTTCGGCATATCTTGCCATACGATTAGTCCGAGTTGGTCGCAATAAGTATACCAGCGTGCCGGTTCTACTTTTACGTGTTTGCGCACCATGTTGTAGCCGAAGTCTTTGATCTTCTTCAAGTCATATACCAATGCTTCGTCTGTTGGCGCTGTGTATAAGCCGTCCGGCCACCAACCTTGGTCGAGCGGACCAAACTGGAAATAGTCTTTGTTGTTGAGTTGCAGGCGTGTAATGCCATTCTTGTCTTTATGAGTTGAGAATTTGCGGAGAGCGGTGTAACTCTTCACTTGGTCTATAGCCTTACCGTCTTTATAAAGAGTGACTTCCATATCATAAAGTGAAGGAGACTCGGGTGTCCATAATTTAACGTCTTCCGGCATTGTTAATTCTACCGGTACGCCATTGAGCGCTGCTCCTTTGGCTACAAGGTTTTTGCCGTCGAATACTTTCACTTCCACTTTGTCCGGAGAACATACGTTGGTGGCTACTTCCACTTTGACAGTCTTCTTGTCGATATCCGGAGTCGTTTTCAGTTGGGCGATATGCTGGGCAGCTACCGGTTCCAGCCATACAGTCTGCCAGATACCTGTGACTGGTGTATACCAGATTCCTCCCGGTCTTTCTACTTGCTTTCCTCTCGGCTGTTCGCCACGGTCAGAGGGGTCCCACACTTTCACAACCAGCTGGTTATTGCCTTTATTCAATGCGGAAGTAATATCAAAGTAGAATGGAGTGAAGCCTCCTGTATGTTGTCCCACTTTTACGTCATTTACCCAGACGTCGGCTTTCCAGTCCACGGCTCCGAAGTGCAGTAGTATTTGTTTGCCTTTCCAGGCTGACGGTACATCAAAGTACGCTGATACCATAATTCCTGATGTTCGTTAACAGTTTTGCCTACTCCTGACAGGGAAGATTCCACTGCAAACGGAACTAATATCTCTCCTTGGTAATTGCTTGGTGCCGGTTCTCCTTTTTTTAGTAATTGCATAATTCCAGCTACCATTCAGATTTTTCCAATCCTGGCGTTCCATAATGGGGCGTGGGTACTCTGGTAATACGTTTTTAGGATTCAACTGCTCACCCCACGGAGTCTTTATCTTATCACCGGCGGGCTTCCATTGAGCGAATGTCGGGCTACAAAGAGCCAATGCGAATAGCACTGCTAGAAAATTCTTTTTCATGGTAATCATCTTTATATATGTTAAATAGAAGAAGTAAATCTCCTTAAAAGGAATATTGCAAAGAAAAGCCAATCAGAGAAGAATGAAGGAAATTTTGCTGTTCAATAAATGATAAATGCTCGTCATTTTATAGTGAATGACAGCTTTTTATGCAATAATGGTTATTTTTTATCCTTAATTGAATAATAAGTAGCTTATATTACCGGAGATAATTATGACTTTTGGAGGGAGAACAATCGTATGTTTCTGCGAATAGTAGTAAATAAACTGAAAAGCAACTATAATAAACTTTATCAATGAGAATCCTTTTTTTATTAGTAGTATTGTCGGTTACTTCTGCCCTACAGTCGCAGGTAGTCATTAAAGAGAATGCTATTCAGAGTAAGTATGCTTTTCCCTTAGTTACTTCGAAAGCGAAAGCTGCAGTAGTTTATGATACTGATGACTATCTGGTGGTACATAAGACTGCGGAGCTTTTTGTTTCGGATGTCGAATCAGTGACCGGACAACAATTACGGTTGACGGACAAGCTGAAAGGCGACAAAGAGATTATTATTGTGGGTACAGTTGAGAAAAATCGGCTGATCCGCCAGTTAGCTGAGAAGGGCAAGCTAGATATCTCTTCTTTGGAAGGGGCATGGGAACGATTCCTGTTCAGACGGTTTCCCGTCCATTCCCCGGAGTCAGCAAAGTCAGGCCGGAACCATCGAAATTTACCCGATAGAAAAAACGATAGGCGGGGTCCATCCCTTTTTCACGTCCATACCCTTCAAAAATAAAACGACGTTTCAGTTTATCCAAATGGGAAATCCTGCAGGCGGTAAAAGTACCGGAAGTAATGGTATTTTTCAATTTTCCATATTTATCATACAGATAATATTGCCCCCAACCGGTACGTTCCGACCACCAGATAATATCTTCCCCACCGTTCAGAATCCGGCAATCAAACAATTGTTCGGTAAAATAAGGCATGGAAGTTTCGCAGATCACTTCAAAAACGTCTCCCGTACGGGTATCCACCCGGCATAAATCCATTTTATCACAAGTCCTGCTTTTACGGGTAAAATAAAGATCCTCCGGACAATTTTCCAAATCAGATGCAACAATCCGAACCTCCTGATCGGGGTATTTATCAATATTCACAACAATATGTTGGCAGGTTTCCGGATAAAACAAATGCAGATCGTAGGTAAAAACATATTTTTCACCCGGCATAGGGAATTTATAAGTACGCAATTTAGGACGTGGTTCGGCCAGATTATCAACTACCCAGCAATTTTCAACCTTACGCCTGTCCTGACGTAAGCAGTAAAACACCTTAGAATTTCCAGCCCACACAATATTGGGAGTTGTATTTTTATCCGAATCGCTGTCCTTCTGATTACTATAGGAATAATACTTCTCTCCATCTGTGGTCAACTGTACCGGAACCGTATCCT
>ENA-OQDT01000721-OQDT01000721.1-human-gut-metagenome-genome-assembly--contig:-NODE-721-length-21280-cov-4.043729_pt1 | contig 21280 bp, 21 predicted proteins | sample MGYA00242786_ERZ504617 | MGnify/ENA primary metagenome ERZ504617 (study PRJEB26092, sample SAMD00036337) | human gut metagenome | host: Homo sapiens | study: EMG produced TPA metagenomics assembly of...
GTGGTAGATACGTCGAACTTTTTCATCCTGGCTCATATGTGAGCTTTATTTTGGCTGACTGGATCATTTTTTCTGCCATGTAGTCTACAGTATCGACTCCGGTGTATTCTGGAATTGTGGTGGAAGCTGCGAGGCCTTTGCTTCCGGATGGGGCTTTGGAAGATACTTTAAAACTTTTGGTTTTGGTGACAGATTTTATGCAGATCTGGTCCTTTTCTACATAATAGAAAATGCTCAACTTTGTAAGTGCCATTTGATGCGTAGGCTGTGGGCTTTTTCCCAGCTTCATTTCCTTTTGAGGGTTTTCCGTTCCAGTCAAGGCGAATGGTTTTATGGTCAAAAGAAGTGACCGGATCGCCCCAGAAATTTGTTCCGCCAATGTTTTTGTATGTTTTTTCATAAACATATTTACCAGATTTGTTTAGAATCCTAAGACGTACATTGATGGCTGTGCCCTCAAGGTCCTGTTCGGTGTTAAATGATACTCCGGCACGAATGGAAAGATAGTTTCCTTTGCTTGGATGAAATCCTTTGGAGCTGATGCCTGTGAGCAGGCTGTCTACTGACATCTGGATTTCATCTGGATTGATCGTATCCGTTTCTTCCTCTGCTTTTACATTCTGTACACTGAACAGGAATATTATTGACAGCAACAGGAACGTGCTTAAGCAGATGTTTAAAAATTTTTTCCCTTTTTCAAGCATTTCTTTTCCTCCTTTGTTTTCTGATCTTCTTTAATTTTGGGTATAACCTGAAGTTTGTTCATTTTTGCAGAAGCAGCTTCGACCTCTTGGACGATACAGAAAAATTCTAATATGAGTATATTGGTTTTATTTAAGAGATTCAAGCTTAAAGTAATATTTTTCAAACACGCTCTAGGTTTCTGAAAAATTGGGATAGAAAAATAAAATGTATTCATGCAAAATAGGGCATAAGGAGGAAGGGATTTTTTACTTTACAAAAGATAAATATCGGAGTTTTCCGAGTTAAAGAAATTGATGAAGACGATAGCATATTTCAGCAATTGATGGAGGAATATAGACTTATCGGGGAAAGACTGGAGAAAGAACTTCTGGATGTGGGAAAAGAGAAACACTATCGAGATCTGATTGAATTGATTGACAGAATTGCAGATTATATTTTCAAGGCATCCCCCCCGGGTGAAGAAAGGAATTGGTGAGATTATGGGTGGACAGGTATTGGAACTGGAGTCGGAACGATTGGAGAGATTGATTAGAGAAGGATGTGAAGCGGCAAGAGTTGATTTTACTGGCTTTAAGGGCACAAAAAAACACCGTCCCCGCGGCAATCGCTTTGTCCGCAAAAACAGTGCTTTCAGTGCGCCTTCAGGGGTTCGAACCCTGGACACCCTGATTAAGAGTCAGGTGCTCTACCAACTGAGCTAAAGGCGCATCTCTTATTTCGCTGAGTTGTTATTTCCTCAACGCAAGATGTATTATATATCAGGTGTGCACCAAAAGTCAATAGGAATTTTATAATTTTTTTAAAATTTTTTCGAAAACTTTTACGATTGCTATTTAGTGGGGGGATTACAACTCCACTAAACAGCAATCTATTTTCATTTCCTACAACAATTCCAGAATATCCTCCCTGCTCATACCACTCAGCTGTCCCATATCACCGCTGATGATCTGCTCTGCCAGATCCTGCTTTGCTTCCTGGAGCTTCTGGATCTTTTCTTCAATGGTATTGCGGGCGATGAGCTTGTACACGGTAACTTTCTTTGTCTGTCCGATACGGTGGGCACGGTCAGTGGCCTGATTCTGGACAGCCTGATTCCACCAGGGGTCATAGTGGATAACCACATCTGCACCTGTCAGATTCAGTCCAACGCCGCCTGCTTTCAGGGAAATGAGAAATACAGGAGTGGTATCAGAATTGAACTGTTTCACAAGCTCCTGTCGTTTCTGCTTGGAGGTTTCCCCAGTGATGATGTAATAAGGAATCCCCTCTTTTTCCAGTGCTGCCTGAAGAAGAGCCAGCATGGAAGTAAACTGGGAAAATAAAAGCATACGGTGCCCACCATCAATAGCACTCTGGATCAGCTGCATACAGCTGTCAGCCTTGGCAGATTCGCCGCGGTAATTTTCAAAGCAAAGAGAAGGAGAGCAGCAGATCTGTCGCAGCTTCGTCAATTCAGCCAGAATCCACAATTTGCTCTTATTAAATTCGCCCTCGTCCTGCTGGGCAATTTTTTCCCTTCATATGTACAACCTGGGCGTCATACAGCTTCTGCTGGGCATCCTCAAATTTCACGTAACGGACTTCTTCCAGTTTTTCAGGAAGATCCTTCAGCACATCCTCTTTCAGACGGCGAAGGATAAATGGGGACACCATTTTCTGCAGACGGGTCATGGCAGACTCATCGTCGTTCTTTACGATCGGAGTTTCAAATTCCTTTTTAAAGGTATCGTAACCGTAGAGAAATCCTGGCATTAAATAATCGAAAATACTCCAAAGCTCACTGAGGCGGTTCTCAATTGGTGTACCTGTAAGTGCGTAGCGGGTCTGGCTGTGGATCACCTTTACAGATTTGGCTGCTGCTGTTGTGTGATTCTTGATATACTGTGCCTCATCAATAATCTGGTATAAAAATTCTTTTTTCTCATACTGGTCAATATCTCTTTTTAAAAGGTCGTAAGAAGTGACCAGAACATCGAAATCTGAGTATGTCTGAAGCTTCGCCTGACGCTCGGACTGACTTCCTGCGATCAGGGAAACCTTCAGCTGTGGGGCAAATCGGGCAAGCTCTTCACCCCAGTTAAAAACAAGGGCAGCAGGAGCCACTACCAGAGATGTGCCGGTTTTGCCTTCAAGCTTCGCTGCGAGAAGAACTGCGATTACCTGTAAGGTTTTTCCAAGTCCCATATCATCGGCGAGAATTCCGCCAAATTTCCATGCTTCCAGGGTACGCAGCCATTTGTAACCGTTCTTCTGATATTTTCGCATGATCCTGGAAAGGCTTTCCGGTTCTTCAAAATCGGCATCGTTAATGGTTTTGAAGCCTTTTACGATTTCACGGAAATGACGGTCACGGTTGGCATATATGTTTTCGTTGCTTTCCAGCATCTGATCCAGATATAAGGTGCGGTATGCCGGAATGTGCATTTTTCCTTTGACAAATTCTTTCGGAGTGAGATGAAGGGTTTTCATCAGTTCTGCCAGCATTTCCAGGTTCTGCTCCTGGAGATTGACAAATTCGCCGCTTTTCAGCTTGTAATATTTTTTCTTCAGCTGATAGCTTTTCAGGATATCCAGAAGCTCCTGGCTGGAAATATCATCTGTGGAAATATTCAGATCCAGGAGTCCGCCGGACACGGACACCCCAACGGAAACCTTTACAGTCTTTAAGGTATGTCGGCTGCGGAACCGGTTGGTGCAGCGTACTTCGCCAAGCTCCATGAGGGCGGCAGTTCCGGATTCCATGATCTGATAGCTCAGTTCTTCGTCGTGATTGCAGTGAAGAACGTCAAAGTCGGGATCATAGTAAGGCAGCCATTCCATTGTTTGATCCAGAATGCTGTTTTCCAGAGGAAAATCTCGGAACTGCTGGTCAGGGGAGATGTTCTCATGAAGTAAAAGCTTTCCTACAGAGAATTCTCTTTTTCCATAAAAGGCGCTTACCTTGCAGATAACGTTATCATTTTCTATGTCCAGATAAAATACGAAGTGCGCTTCAGGGGTGAGGTACTGCCTGAATTTCTCCGGATTTTCCTCTGTAATATCCGCCACCTCCTGAAGTTGAGGCAGCACATTGTGATAAAAATTGGACAATGTATTGCGCCCCATCTGGAAGTGGAATTCTCCATTTCTGGAAAGCGCTGTCAATGGACGGACCTTTTCCATAAAGGCCGGTTCTGTTTTGCAGAAGCTGTCATCCTGGATAAAGTATGAAGAGTCCATACCTTGAAAAAGCTCTGGGATGTATCCCTTTACTGTGACACCGTCAAACTGCTTTTTATCCTTAGAGGCATCCAGAATCCGTATGGAAATCCGTGGATTCCCTGTTTTGCAGTGAAGCTGGGCTTTTTTACGGGCAGCATCCGGAGTTTTATCTTCAAAATCTATTTTCTCACTGCCGACATTGTCGTAAAAACTGTCCAGACGCCAGCCAAAAAGATCCAGAGAATTGCCAACATTAAACTTCTTTGGCAAATAGATGCCGGAATTCTGGATTTTGTCTACAAACTGCTCTTCCTCGCGGACGATCCGGTCAATATAGCGGATCCATTTGCGGCTCTCCTCTGTGAAATCCTGCGTTTTGTGGCTGATCTGGGTGCTGGTTCCATACTGAACGGTCTCACCGTTGCGAACCTGACGGCAGAAGTCATCCAGTTTTTTTACCACGAACATTTTGGAAGTTCCTACCTTAAAAGAAACGGAAAGCTTATTGTCATTCTGTGTCAGTCTTGGAACCAGGGAAACACCTGCGGAAACATGGGCCGGTGTTTCTTTCTGGTCATTTTTGAGCTGTCCTCTGCGATAGGAGTTCAGCAGATAGTCTCCGTTCATGTCAGTGGCATCCGAAAAATTGCTGTGGTTTACATAATCACGAATATAGAAGGCAAGTGCAGCTGTATACTGGCACCTGGAATTATCAGAATACCAGCCCCAGTATTTTCTGTGGCATTCCGGGCATCCGCATCTTGCATAAGTAACTTCCTCGTGAGAGAAAAGAAGGGTGACGCCGAAGATATCTCTGCCAGTCTGGAAGGTTGCTTCAATCTGGCCAAGGCGCTGACCGTTCATCCTGTCGTAGCCGCAGGAAATATCTGTGACATTCATTTTCTGTTGGCGATAGATGGCTTCCCCGTTTTTTCGGTCTTTGGGGGCAAGCTTTAGGGATTCAAGAATTTTGTCGCCGTCAAAGTAGCTGTAATTTTCCAGCTGTTGGATATTTCCGTCTAATGAGGAATCGTCGTCTGCGTCACTGTCATTCTGGGAACCGCCAAGAAGCTGGTACGTTTCGTTACGCTTTTGTTTTTCCAGCTCTTCCTGACGTTTGCGCTCTTCCGTTTCTTTCTTTTTCACTTCTGTCGGAGAATTTTTCATTTGTTTGGCTTCCTTTTTATGATTTTTCTTTGTCGTTTTTGTCCTTGGGAAACATGCTGTCCAGCAGTTTGGACAGTTCGTTGGCATGCTTCTTTATGCTGGAGAAGGGATTGCTTCTGTTTTTATGTTCATAGCCAAATTGAGCAGCAAATTTTTGCAAAGATCTGGTTCGCTTCATATAAAAACTCCTGCCAGATATTTCTTCCTTATAATATGAAAAGAAATACAGCAACGTGAAACATTTAACGACGAATGATCATCTTGCAGATAGGATTTCCTATAGAAGAAAATTTTTCTTCATATTCGGTCATTACATTGCCAACCATCATTTCTTCGTTGTGATGAAGATCAAAGGTATGTGCTTCAAGCTTCCATCCGGCTTCCGGGACTTCTTCCAGGGAAAAGTCGAACAGGCCGCGGTTGTCAGTTTTGAACTCGATGGTTCCGTCTTCTTTCAGAATCTTGTCGTAGCGGGCAAGAAATTCCCGGGAGGTAAGACGGCGTGAAGCGTGGCGGGCCTTTGGCCAAGGATCAGAGAAGTTCAGATAGATTCTGGAAACCTCGCCTTTTTCAAAAACTTCGGGAAGAAGTCTTGCATCCATGCGCATGAATTTTAAATTAGAAAGCTCCTGTCCTTCTTCTGCAAGGGCTTCTTTCTTCTGAATGGCACGAAGGAGTACGCTGTCATACATTTCGATTCCGATATAGTTGATTTCCGGATGGAGCTTCGCCATATCCATAAGAAAGCGGCCTTTTCCCATGCCAACCTCCAGATGGACAGGCTGATTCTGTGGGAAAACCTTGTCCCAGTTTCCCTTATTCTCCTGGGGATTCTGGATCACGTAGATACTTTCTGCAATTGCGTCTTTGGCGCCTGGTATATTTCTAAGTCGCATAGGTTCCTCCTGTAATTATATTTATAGCTGTATGAAACTGATTCCGGCTCTTTGCAAAAGGTTACCGGGTGGTAAAAAATGCTTGTCAGAATCAGCTGAAATTGTATTCATTCTTAACAAAACTACTATACATGATTTCCTGCTTTCCGCAATAATATTGATATCGTGATTTTCAAACACATTCTATGTCAGGGGGAAAACGCAAAGTTCTTTTAATTGAAAAAACTGACTAATTTTGACTGAACATGAAATGCGTCAATAAGAAAAGTAAACGGAAAAATGTGGGAGAACTCTGTATAAATATGCATTTTCTTCCTATTTATAATTAATACGTGTACCTATTATAAAATTTCGATATGACAGGAATTGATAAGATCGTTAATTTTTAGTCAAAACATCTGGAATTGTATTGAATTTTTGTGAAAATTTTAGGCAAAGTTTGACTGGTATTTTCATCAAAATGGGTGTAAGATACTTAAAACTTGAAAAAGGAGGGGAAAAATGGAACAGATAATCGGTAAGTTATCCGAGATAGAGACAACTGCAGAGACCATTATGAAGGATGCACTGCAGAAGAAGAAAGCTCTTTCAGCTGAGATGGAAAGGCAGTCCAAGGAATTCGACACCCAGCTGGAGAAACAGACAGAAGAGCAGATTAAGGAAATTCGCCGGAATCTTGAGGGTGAGAAGGATAAGCGTCTGTCATCCCTGCGGGAAGACACTCAGGCTGCCTTAAGTCAGCTGGACGCTTACTATGCGAAGAATCACGAACGCCTTTCCAGAGAAATTTTTGAAAAGATCATTCAGGAGGAAGTGATGTAATGGGAAGCGTTCTTTCCTACAGCGGAATTTCCACGAAAATACGCGCTATGAGCAGTCATCTGGTGACAGATGAACAGCTTCAGGAAATCGTCCGCTTTTCGGACGTTCCACAGGTAGCCGCTTATTTGAAGAAAACGCCGGAATATGCGAAAGCATGGTCAGACCTTGATGAGAATAATCTTCACCGAGGTGAGATCGAGAAGCTTCTGAAGAAATCCATTTTCGGAAATTTCTCCCGCATTTACAATTTTGCAAACAAGGAGCAGCGCAAGTTCCTGGCACTTTATTCCAAGCGCTACGAAATCCGTGTTCTGAAAGAGATCATGACGAATCTCTTTGATCACAGAAGCACCGATCCTGTGGATATGAGTCCTTACCGCGACTTTTTCCTTCACCATTCCAAGCTGGACATTGACAGAGTGGCAGGTGCCGGAAATATGGATGAGTTCATGGCAGCCCTGAAGGGCAATGAATTCTATGCTCCCCTTCAGAGCGTATATGAGAACGGCAATGGACTTTTATTTGACTACGGAATGGCTCTTGATCTTTATTATTTTAATCAGATCTGGAGTGTCCGCAAAAAGTTATTCAAGGGAAACGATCTGGACGAGATCACCAAGGCTTATGGTGAGAAGTTTGATATGCTGAATCTGCAGTTTATCCTGCGATCCAAGCGTTATTACAAAATGGAGCCGGCAGCCATCTACGCACAGCTGATTCCCGTGAATTATAAACTAAAGAAAGAAGAAATCACAGCTCTGGTGGAAGCTACCAGCAAAGAAGAAGGTGAGCAGATCTTTTCCCGTACCTGGTACGGCAGGAAATATCAGCAGCTGAACCTGATCTCCATGGAGGAGCTTTATAATAGTCTGCTCCGTACCGTGCTTGAGAAAGAGGCTCGCAAGGATCCTTATTCAGTAGCTGTTTTGTATTCTTATCTTTACCACAAAGAGCATGAGGTAAACCGTCTGACCATCGCACTGGAGTGTGTTCGTTACCAGGTTGATCCGGACGAGGCAATGCATTATGTTCACAACAATTAGTAACCCGGAGGTAGCAATGTGATTGAGAAAATGAAATTTGTCAGCATTACCGGGCCAAGAGAGGATATCGACCGAGTTGTAAATAATTACCTCAGCCGGTATGAGATTCATCTGGAGAATGCTCTTACTGAGCTCACAGATGTGAAGAATCTTTCCCCTTATCTTGAAATCAATCCTTATAAAGAAGCTTTAAGCACAGTCGGAAGCTTCTATGAAGAGGTTGAGAACCCGGAGCAGGCTTCTGCGAAGAAGCTGCCAATCGAAAAAGCTCTCTCTTTCGTACAGCAGATCAAAGATGAAGCGGATGTCCTTAACAAGACCCGTCAGGAACTGGAAGAGAAACGTGATTCTCTGGCAGAATCACTTCGTATCATCTATCCTTTCCGAAATGTAGACTTTGATGTGCAGTCAATCCTGAAAATGCGTTATATCCATTATCGCTTTGGACGGATCGAGAAAGATTATTTCGATAAATTTAAAACATACATTTATGATAATCTGGATACGATTTTCATTAAATGTGATGAAGATGACCGTTATATCTGGGGAATTTATTTTGTTCCCGTTCATGAAGCACAGCGAATTCATGCCGTATATTCTGCTATGCACTTTGAAAAAAATCTTTGTACCGGATCAGTATGATGGAACTGCCAAAGCTGCATACACAGCACTTGAAGCGCAGTACAAGAAAAACAATTGCAGATCTTGATGCAAAACAAAGCAGCAAGAAAAGCTTTCTTCAGAAAAAATTGCATCCGACATTGTTTCCTGCAAACATACACTTTCCCAGTTTTCACGGAACTTTGATATCCGTAAACTGGCAGCATGCACACATGGGGACAATAAGGGAGAGGCAGCAGTCGATTATAAGCCGAAGGAACCATTTTATATCCTTTGTGGCTGGATGACAGAGAAGGATGCTAAGGCTTTCCAGAATGATATTTCCGGAGATTCACGTATTTTCTGTCTGATTGATGAGAATGAGCAGGAGGATGCCCATAAGACACCGCCTACCAAGCTGAAGAATCCCAAGCTTTTCAAGCCATTCGAAATGTACACCAAAATGTATGGCCTTCCGGCTTATGGAGAGATGGATCCAACCTGGTTTATCGCCATTACTTATTCCTTTATTTTCGGCGCAATGTTCGGAGATGCAGGACAGGGTCTGGTTTTATTGATCGGCGGATATCTTCTTTACAGATTCAAGCATATTGATCTTGCCGGAATCATCAGCTGTGCAGGTATCTTTTCCACATTCTTTGGCTTCATGTTCGGCAGCGTCTTCGGATTTGAAGATATTATAGAGCCTGTATGGTTAAGGCCTATGGATGCCATGATGAATGTGCCTTTTATCGGAAAACTGAATACCGTATTTATTATCGCTATTGGCTTTGGTATGGGAATCATTCTTCTGTGTATGATTTTTAATATTATGAATTCCCTGAAAGCAAAGGATACAGAGAAAGTATGGTTTGATACCAACTCTGTTGCAGGCCTTGTATTCTATGGATCCGCAGTGATTGTAATTGCATTGTTCATGACAGGCCATAAGCTTCCTGGCGGTATTGTTCTTTGCATTATGTTTATCCTTCCGCTGCTTGTAATGTTCTTAAAAGAGCCTCTTACAAACCTTGTGGAAAAGAAGCCGGCAGCTTTTGAAGGCGGTGTGGGAATGTTTATTGTTCAGGGATTTTTCGAGATGTTCGAAGTCCTTTTGAGCTATTTCTCCAACACACTTTCTTTCGTGCGTATCGGAGCTTATGCAGTCAGCCATGCAGCTATGATGCAGGTTGTACTGATGCTGGCCGGTGCTGAGAACGGAAGCCCGAACTGGGTAGTGATTGTTCTCGGAAATATTTTCGTATGCGGTCTTGAGGGTCTGATCGTTGGTATCCAGGTACTGAGACTTGAGTATTACGAGATGTTCAGCCGTTTCTACAAAGGAAGCGGAAGAAAATTCGAGCCGTTCCGTTCTGACGCGGAGGCAAAGTAAACTGCCGCTGGTAGTGAAATATTTATCAAATGTCTCTGTGAAATGCAGTGACATTACAAATGTTAAAACACGAGGAGGTCAATTATCATGACAGTTATGACACAGATTATTTTAGCAGTAGCGCTTGTATTAAGCATTATCGTTCCATTTGGTTATTATTTCATCGGCGAGAAGAGCCGTGGACGTTACAAAACAACAATCGCAACAAACGCATTTTTCTTCTTTGGTACCATGTTAGTAGCAGCAATGGTTATGTTTGCAGGAAGCTCTTCTGTACAGGCTGCAACAGGCGCTGATGCAGGTATTGCAACAGGTCTTGGATATATTGCAGCAGCTCTTGTTACAGGTCTTTCCTGTATCGGTGGTGGTATTGCCGTAGCCAGTGCGGCAAGTGCAGCTCTTGGTGCAATCAGCGAGGATCAGAGCATTCTTGGTAAATCCCTTATCTTCGTAGGTCTTGCCGAAGGTGTTGCTCTTTACGGTCTGATCATTTCCTTCATGATCATCGGTAAATTATAATTATGAAAATGTTTTTGATCAGTGACAACATCGATACCTGCACAGGGATGAGACTGGCAGGTGTGGAAGGCGTGGTAGTCCATGAGCGTGACGAACTGAAGGACGCTCTGGAAAAAGCAATCGCCAACAAGGAAATCGGGATTCTCCTCCTGACCGAGAAATTCGGCAGGGAGTTTCCCCAGATCGTGGACGATGTAAAGCTGAACCATAAAACGCCTTTGATCATCGAAATCCCTGACAGGCATGGTACAGGCCGCAAACCTGATTTTATTACCGGATATGTTAACGAAGCCATTGGCTTAAAGTTATAGGCAGGAGAAGACCAAGCATGACAATTGAAGAAAAACTGCAGCATTTCTACGACACTTCCGTTGCGGAAGCCCAGACAGAGGCTGAGAATACACTGGAAGCACATAAGAAGAGTCTGGAAGAAATGCTTGAAAAGCATAAAGAATCAAGAAAAATGGATGCCGAGGCACAGATCAAGGCAGAGACAGAAAATGCTACCCGAGAGGTAAACAAGGCACTTTCTGCTGAGCAGCTGACTTTAAGACGTGACTGGACAGCCAAACAGAATGAGCTTAGAAATGAGCTTTTTGTAGAGGTTAAGAATCATCTGGAGGACTTTATGGAGAGCCCTGAATATCAGGATTATCTTTGTACAAGAATCCAGAAGGCAAGAGAATTTGCGGGAAATGATGAAATCTTCATCTATCTTTCCCCGGAAGATACAGCATTACAGCGTTCTATCGTTGCAAAGACAGGATTTACAGTTGAGATTTCCAAGGAGCCGTTTATGGGCGGTATCAAAGCTACCATCCCGGCGAAAAATATCCTGATCGACAATTCTTTCATGAGCGCTTATGAGAAGCTGAAAAAAGAATTCAAATTTGACGGAGGGCTGAGCCATGAATAAAACAGGTATTATCTACGGCGTTAACGGTCCTGTTATTTATCTGAAAGGCGACCCGGGATTTAAGATTTCCGAGATGGTTTATGTTGGACCTGAGAAGCTGGTCGGTGAGGTCATTGGTCTGAAAAAGGGCATGACTACCGTACAGGTTTTCGAGGAGACAACAGGACTGAAGCCAGGCGATACAGTAATGGGAACAGGCGATGCTATTTCCGTTCTTCTGGGACCTGGAATCATTCATAACATTTTCGACGGTATCCAGCGTCCTCTGGAGGAGATCGCAAAATCCTCCGGAAAATATATTTCCCGTGGTGTAAGTGTTGATTCCCTTGATACTGCTAAGAAATGGGATGTTCATGTAACTGTTAAAGTTGGAGATATGGTAAGCGCAGGTACTATCATTGCCGAGACTCAGGAAACAGCTTCCATTCTTCATAAATCCATGGTTCCGCCAACAATTGGAGAGGCTGAGGTTATCAAGGCAGTTCCGGACGGAGCATATACCATCCTTGACCCGATTGTAACGGTTCGTCTTTCTGATGGCAGTGAGCGCGATATCGCACTTGCGCAGAAATGGCCGATCCGTGTGCCAAGACCTACCTACAAGCGTTTCCCTGCAAGCGTGCCGCTTGTAACCGGACAGCGTATCCTGGATACCCTTTTCCCAATTGCAAAGGGTGGTACAGCAGCGATTCCTGGCGGTTTCGGTACTGGAAAAACTATGACACAGCACCAGATCGCAAAGTGGTCTGACGCTGATATCATTATCTATATTGGATGTGGTGAGCGTGGAAACGAGATGACACAGGTTCTGGAGGATTTCAGTAAACTGATCGACCCGAAATCCGGAAACCTGATGATGGACCGTACCACTCTGATCGCCAATACATCAAACATGCCTGTTGCAGCCCGTGAGGCTTCTATTTATACAGGTGTTACACTGGCTGAGTATTATCGTGACATGGGTTATGACGTTGCCATCATGGCAGACTCCACTTCCCGTTGGGCTGAGGCTCTTCGTGAGTTATCCGGACGTCTGGAGGAAATGCCTGCAGAGGAAGGCTTCCCGGCTTATCTGGCTTCCAAGCTTTCCGCTTTCTATGAGAGAGCGGGTATGATGCAGAACTTAAATGGAACAGAGGGTTCTGTTTCCATCATCGGTGCAGTTTCCCCACAGGGTGGTGACTTCTCCGAGCCTGTTACACAGAATACAAAGCGTTTCGTCCGCTGTTTCTGGGGACTGGATAAATCTCTGGCTTATGCCCGTCATTTCCCGGCTATCCACTGGCTTACAAGTTATAGTGAGTACCTGGAGGATTTAACCCCATGGTACAGAGATAATGTTTCTGCTAAATTTGTAAGCGACCGTAATCAGCTGATGGCGATTCTGAACCAGGAGAGCTCTCTGATGGAAATCGTTAAGCTGATCGGTAGTGATGTTCTTCCGGATGATCAGAAGCTGACTCTGGAGATCGCAAGGGTTATCCGTCTTGGATTCCTTCAGCAGAATGCGTTCCATGCAGAGGATACCTGTGTACCGATGAGCAAGCAGTTCAATATGATGGAGATCATCCTTTATCTGTACGAGAAGTGCCGCTCCCTTGTAAATCAGGGAATGCCGGTTTCCGTACTGAAGGAGGATAATATTTTTGAGCGTGTCATTGCTATCAAATATGATGTTCCGAATAACAAACCTGAGATGTTTGACCAGTATAAGGCTGACATCGACAGATTCTACGATAACGTATTAGAGAGAAACGGCTGATAGGGAGGTAAGTTTTTTATGGCAATCGAATATTTAGGCCTTAGTGAAATAAACGGCCCTCTTGTAGTTCTGGAAGGCGTTAAAAACGCTTCCTATGAGGAAATCGTCTCCTTCCGTATGGATGACGGTACCGAAAAGCTTGGCCGTATCATTGAAATATACGAAGATAAAGCAGTAATTCAGGTTTTCGAGGGTACAGATAATATGTCCCTTGGAAACACTCATACACGTCTTAGTGGTCATCCTATGGAAATCGGGCTTTCCCCGGAAATCCTGGGACGTACCTTTAACGGTATTGGACAGCCTATCGATGGTCTTGGTGAGATCACACCGGAGGTCAGCCTGAACATCAACGGACTGCCGCTGAACCCGGTTACCCGTGAGTATCCGCGTAACTATATCAATACCGGTATTTCCGCAATTGATGGTCTGACCACCCTGATTCGTGGACAGAAGCTTCCGATTTTCTCTGGAAACGGTCTTCCTCATGACAAGCTGGCTGCACAGATCGTGCGTCAGGCTTCTCTGGGCGCTGATTCTGATGAGAATTTTGCCATTGTGTTTGCGGCAATGGGTGTTAAGTATGATGTTGCAGAGTTTTTCCGCAGAACATTTGAGGAGAGCGGTGCTTCCGATCACGTTGTTATGTTCCTGAACCTGGCAAATGACCCTACTGTTGAGCGTCTTCTGACTCCGAAGATCGCCCTGACTGCAGCAGAGTATCTTGCTTTTGAAAAAGGTATGCATATTCTGGTTATTCTTACAGATATTACTTCTTTCTGTGAGGCAATGCGTGAGGTTTCTTCTTCCAAAGGTGAGATTCCTTCCCGTAAAGGTTATCCTGGATATCTTTACAGTGAGCTTGCTACTTTATATGAGCGTGCAGGTATTGTTTCCGGTGGTACAGGTTCTGTTACACAGATCCCGATTCTGACCATGCCTAATGATGATATTACCCATCCGATTCCTGACCTTACCGGTTACATTACTGAGGGTCAGATTGTTCTGGACAGACAGCTTCATGGACAGGGTATTTACCCGCCAATCAATGTTCTGCCGTCTCTTTCCCGTCTGATGAAGGATGGTATTGGTGAGGGCTTCACAAGAGCGGACCATCAGGACGTTGCCAACCAGCTGTTTTCCTGTTATGCAAAGGTTGGAGATGCGAGAGCCCTTGCTTCTGTTATCGGTGAGGATGAGCTTTCTCCTCTGGATAAGAAGTATCTGCAGTTTGGTAAGGCATTTGAGGCTGAGTTTGTCGGTCAGACAGATACAGAGAACAGAAGTATTATCGATACTCTGAATAAGGGCTGGGAGCTTCTTGGTATGCTTCCGAAGGATGAGCTTGACCGTATTGATACCAAGATTCTGGATCAGTATTATCACGAGACTACCAAATAAAGAGTGAGGTGACTTGAATGGATCCGAATACCTTTCCTACCAAGGGTAATTTAATTCTGGCTAAAAATTCACTTGCTCTTTCCCGTCAGGGTTATGAACTGATGGATAAGAAGCGTAATATTCTGATTCGTGAGATGATGAATCTGGTTGATCAGGCGAAGGATATCCAGGGACAGATTGATGAGACGTTCCGAACTGCGTATGAGGCTTTGCAGAAAGCGAATATGGAGATGGGTATCGCGTTTGTGGATCAGATTTCCCATACGGTGCCGGTGGAGGATTCCATCCGTATTAAGACACGTAGTGTTATGGGTACGGAGATTCCGTTGGTGGAATATGATAAGTCGGGAAATGTGCCGACATATGCTTATTATAGTACGAAGATGTCTCTGGATGAGGCGAAGGCGGCTTTTGAGAGGGTGAAGGAGCTTTCCATTAAGCTGTCTATGATTGAGAATTCGGCGATTCGGCTGGCTAGTAATATTAAGAAGACTCAGAAGAGGGCGAATGCGCTGAAGAATATTACGATTCCGAAGTTCGAGGCTCTGACCAAGGATATTTCCAATGCTTTGGAGGAGAAGGAGAGAGAGGAATTTACCAGACTTAAGGTTATTAAGAGAATGAAGCAGGGTGCGTGATGGCGCCCTGTTTTTTTTCTGTCATTAAGGTACGTGAGAGGAAGGTGGTGTCGGCTGGGAGCGATGCCAAAATGGGCGTTTGACTGCGTCGCCTATTGTCCCTAAGAATTGCAAACTCGCCCTTGCAGGGCTCAGACAGTGCAATTCTTAGGGACGCTATACTCGTCAAACGCCCATTTTGGCAAAGCCCCCAGCCGACACCACCTTCCTCTCACTGTGTACTGGCGAAGGGGAAAACAGGACGGCGGCTGCAGGTGGGAGTAGTTGAAGGAGGGGAGGAAGTGACGCAGCGCCTGGGAAGAGAGGCGGATGGTAATTACGTTTGCTTAGCGTTGTGTACTGGTAGGAAACGTTGGCTGATTCCTTTTGGGGAGATTTTCGTGTTTACTATATTCTATTCTTTTGTATATTTTTAGTCAGCTTTCTTCTTGAGTTCTGTCAAAAATCATTTCTGTTATGTGTATTTTTTGAGTGGAGTATATTTCGACTGAATTTGGTTGTTGCGGCATATTCTTTTGGTGGAGTTCACAGTTTCTTACCAGGTTGACCATGGAATGAACACAGTTTTCCCATTAATTGCACACATTTGGTCTGTATATTATTAGCCATAAGGAACACAAAACAAAATGATCCGGATGGAGAGAATGAGGATTTCGGAAGGGTTGAATGAATACAGAAAGGAAATGAATGGGTATGAAACGTAGATATTTAGCTGTTTTAATGGGAATTATGGTAGCAACAACTTCTGTTCCGGCTATGGTTTATGCGGAGGATAGTAAGACGGAGACGGCTGCGGATGCGGCGAATGATGAAAGTGGTGAGGCAGATGCTTCGGATGAGAATGGTGATGAGAGTCAGGAGAATGTGGTACTTGGTGAGGTTAAGTCGGTTTCTGATTCGGAGATTACCATTGCGGTTGGGACTATGAAAGAGATGGGGCAGCCTGGTGGAGATGGACAGAATGGCGGAGCACCGGATGGAAACGGTCAGGGTGGTGAGGCGCCTTCTATGTTGGATCTGACTGGCGAGGAGCAGACGATTACAATTACTGCGGATACAGTGATCACAAAGCAGGCAGGCGGTATGCAGCCTGGCGGAGATGGACAGAATGGCGGTGCGTCAGAGAAGCCGGAAGGTGATGGACAGAATTCTGATTCTTCTGATGGAGCAAGTGACAGTCAGGACGCAGCTGACGATAACCAGGAAAGTGAGAATACAGATAGCCAGGACGGAGAAGAGCCGGAAAAACCAGACGGTAACGGACAGTCCGCAGAGGCTGAGGAGATTTCACTTTCTGACATTCAGGAGGGCGATATCGTTTCTATCACTTTAGATGAGGATGGAAATGCTGCTTCCATTACTGTAATGTCCATGGAAATGGATGGTCAGGGTCAGTCTGGCGGTGATGAACAAGGCGCTCCAGGACAGGGAGGCCCTGGTGGACAGTCTCAGGGTGTGGACAGTTATACTGCGGTAAATGAGTATATAGAAGATACAACTATATCAAATGAGACAATTGAGTCAACAGGAACTGACGAGAATGCAGCATTGATTTCTTCCGGAGCAAACGTAACACTTGATAATGATACCATTACAAGAACTTCTGCAGACAGCCAGGGCGGAGATAATTCCAGCTTCTATGGTGTAGGAGCTGCTGTTCTGGCAACAGATGGTACTGCTTATGTGAAAGATGGCAGCGTGACTACAGATGCAGCAGGTGGTGCAGGGCTTTTTGCATATGGTGATGGAACAGTATATGCTTCTGGTACAACTGTGAAAACGACTCAGGATACTTCTGGCGGTGTTCATGTAGCTGGCGGTGGGACTCTTTACGGATGGGACTTGGATGTAGAGACAAACGGTGAGTCTTCTGCTGCAATCCGAAGTGACAGAGGCGGCGGAACAATGGTGATCGATGGTGGAAATTATGTTTCCAACGGTGTTGGTTCTCCTGCTATTTACAGTACAGCAGACATTGCAGTAAGCAATGCCAGCCTTACAGCAAATGGTTCAGAGGCTGTTTGTATCGAAGGTCTGAATTCTATTCACCTTTATGATTGTGACTTGACAGGAAATATGAGTGATCTGGATCAGAATGATAATACTTGGACTGTAATCCTTTACCAGAGCATGTCTGGTGATTCTGAGGTCGGCAACAGTACTTTTCAAATGGATGGAGGCAGCCTGACTTCTGAGAACGGCGGTGTGTTTTATACAACCAATACAGAGAGTACGATTACTTTAAATAACGTGGATATTAACTATAACGATGACAATGAATTTTTCCTGCAGTGCACAGGTAACACCAACCAGAGAGGCTGGGGACAGGCCGGGGCAAACGGAGCTGACTGCCACTTTACCGGTATTAGTCAGGATATGCAAGGAAATGTGATCTGGGATTCTATCAGTGATCTGGATTTTTATCTCACAGATGGCAGCAGCTTGACAGGTGCAGTTGTAGATGATGAGAGTTATGCAGGCGAAGGTGGAGAGGGATACTGCAACGTTTATGTAAGCGCAGATTCCACCTGGACTGTAACTGGCGACAGTACTGTCTCATCTCTGGAAAATGAGGGAACAATTGTAGATAGTAATGGAAAAACTGTAACAATTCAGGGTACAGACGGAACTGTGTATGTACAGGGCGACAGCGAGTACACCATTACAACTGGTTCCTACAGCGACACAGCAGATATGTCTGGAGCAACGGCAATCCAGGATCAGAGTGTTTATACAGTTGAGAAACCGGATCAGCTTTAAAATTGGATAAAGAAACTCTCCAATTTGAAGATTATGGGCTTGATGAGTTATAAGAAAAAACACTGGGCTACACTTTATTGTGGCTCAGTGTTTTTTCGTTAAAAGAAGAGTGAACCTGAATTATAAAAATCCCGGTCAGAAAAGAAATATCAAGACAGTTCTTTTCATAAAGACCGGGATTTTTTTATGTTAAATTTATAATCAAATTCGAATTCTCCGACGTAAGCAACTTCCGAAAATTCTGCTAAAAAGAAGGAGGGCCGGACCTTTTGGCCCGGCAAGTATGAAAAAGAAAAAGTATATTTATAATCTATGTAAAAAAGCTTTCGCTTTATTTGTTTATTAATATACGCGGAATTTGTGATGAATCTGTGAGAACAAATTGAAAAATATATGAGGAAAATCTAAAGAACTTATAAACTGGAACGCACCTGAAGTGACCGGCATAGGAATATACAGTATGAAAAAGCTGTGCATTCAAACTTAATTTCATGGTGATAAAATCTATCTACGATATATTGAAAATTTATTCAGCTAAGAAAATTAGTCGTTGTAAAAGTTGTAATACTCATTTATAATGGAAAGAAGATTCAAGGTTATTGTTTACCGGAGATTTTCCAGTGTGAACAGTAACGATTCCAATGAGAATTTATAGGGAAAAAACAGGAGGAAAACCTTGAAGAAAGAATTAGTTATTGTAATTGATTTTGGTGGTCAGTACAATCAGCTGGTTGCAAGACGTGTCAGAGAATGTAATGTATATTGTGAAATCTATTCTTACAAGACCGATCTTGAGAAGATCAAAGCCATGAATCCAAAGGGAATCATTCTTACCGGTGGACCGAACAGTTGTTACGAAGCTGATTCACCGACTTACCAGAAAGAATTATTCGAACTTGGTATTCCGGTGCTTGGGCTTTGCTACGGTGCACAGCTTATGATGCATGTTCTCGGCGGTAAAGTTGAGAAAGCAGATGTAAGTGAATACGGCAAAACAGAGTTGCTGGTTGACAAAAAAGATTCTAGAATTTTTGAAGGAGTATCAGAGAAAACAATTGTCTGGATGAGCCATACAGACTATATCTCCCAAGCAGCACCAGGATTTGAGATTTCTGCACATACAGCAGACTGTCCAGTGGCTACAGCCGAGAATGTGGAGAAGGAAACTGTATGCGATCCAGTTTCATCCGGAAGTTCTCCATACAGTAGAAGGAAAGAAGATGTTATCCAATTTCGTACTTGGTGTATGCGAATGTGCCGGAGACTGGAAGATGGATGCATTTGTTGAGCATACAATTAAAGAAATCCGTGAGAAAGTGGGCGACGGCAAAGTCCTTCTGGCACTGTCTGGCGGTGTTGATTCTTCTGTAGCAGCAGGACTTCTTTCCAGAGCTATTGGCAAGCAGCTGACATGTGTGTTTGTAGATCATGGCCTTCTTCGTAAAGACGAGGGCGATGAGGTTGAGGGTGTATTTGGTCCTAATGGACAGTTTGACCTGAATTTTATCCGTGTGAATGCACAGCAGAGATATTATGATAAACTTGCAGGAGTTACTGAGCCGGAAGCGAAGCGTAAGATCATTGGTGAGGAATTTATCCGTATCTTTGAAGAAGAGGCTAAGAAGATCGGTGCTGTTGATTTTCTTGCACAGGGAACCATCTATCCAGATGTGGTAGAGAGTGGTCTTGGCGGAGAGTCTGCAGTGATCAAGTCTCATCACAATGTAGGCGGACTTCCTGATTTCGTAGACTTCAAGGAGATTATTGAGCCGCTTCGTGACCTCTTCAAAGATGAAGTCCGCAAAGCAGGACTGGAGCTTGGAATTCCAGAGAAGCTGGTATTCCGTCAGCCATTCCCGGGACCGGGACTTGGAATCCGTATTATCGGCGAAGTTACTGAAGAGAAAGTTCGCATTGTGCAGGATGCTGATTTCATTTACCGTGAAGAAATTGATAAGGCAGCAGAAGCTTATAAAGTTGAGAATGGCAAAGAACCATCCTGGATGCCGAACCAGTACTTTGCAGCTCTTACCAATATGCGAAGCGTAGGCGTTATGGGCGATTTCAGAACATACGATTATGCAGTGGCACTGCGAGCAGTGAAGACGATTGACTTTATGACAGCAGAGTCCGCAGAGATTCCGTATGAAGTACTGAACAGGGTTATGAATCGTGTTATTAATGAAGTTAAGGGAGTTAACCGCGTATTCTACGACCTGACCAGTAAGCCACCGGGAACGATTGAGTTTGAATAACGGATTAAAATGCCGAAAGCCTGAATTTATGCGGGTTTCCGGCATTTGTTTTATCAAATCGCTCTAGTTTGGCTCTATTTGTGGGTGGAGTAATTGATTGGAAGGGAGATAAAAATGAAACAGTTATCCGAGAATGATGCATATGAAAATTATTATCAATTTGTAGGTGCTACAAAATACAGAAAACCTCTTTTTTATGACAATGAGATTCGTGATAGATTAAGTTGCATTATAGCAGACATTTTTAATAAAAAAGAAGAGATAGAGTTAGTTGAAAGTACAGTTGCATATAATCATATTCATGTTTTAGTAAAAACGCAAGTAGATCCTTCTAAAGTAGGACAACTTTTATTTGGGGCTTCGTCAAGAATATTGAGAAAAGAATTTCCTGTTCTTGTAGAACAAATACCAAAAGGTTTGTGGGGTGGTAAGTCATTTGAACCTATTGTTGATAAAAACCACCTTGATAATTGCATTTCATATATTAGAAGACATCAACCTGATAACACAAAGATATAAACAGGTTTATTGCAGAATGAAAAGAGGAAAATGTTATTATGCCATTAGGATTAAAAAGAGGAACAGTGCAGCTTGAACCACATGATAAACAGTGGGATGAGGCTGCCATTCAAACAATCAAAAATACTTAAATCTATATTAGGAGATGATGCTATTGATATACAGCATATTGGAAGTACAGCAATACCGGCAATTAAAGCAAAACCGATTATTGATATTGTCGTTGGGGTAACTGATTTTGATAAAGTAATGTTACATAATGAGCAATTACGACAAGTGGGAATATTTTATCGTGGTTCAGATGTGGAACGTCAGTTTCTTTATGTAATGGGCGATATGGAAAATGATACAAGAACGCACCATATTCATATTGTGAAATGGAACGGAACTGAGTGGAAAAATTATATTCATTTCAGAGATTATCTAAATGATAATGAGAATATGGCTTTGCAGTATCAGAAGGTAAAGGAAGAACTGGAAAGTAAGTATGCAGATGATAGAGTAGCATACACTAATGGAAAGCAAGATATGATAGACCTTATTCTTGATAACCAATAATTTTTTTCCCTTGCAGAGGCATTAGTTCTTATGTTAGGATACTATCTAAGGAAAGTACCCATGACAGGGCGTTAAGCGTCCGGGGGACGCTTGTTTAGCGCCGACCGGAGCGGAGCGTAGAGGTA
>ENA-OQDT01000725-OQDT01000725.1-human-gut-metagenome-genome-assembly--contig:-NODE-725-length-21239-cov-3.399678_pt1 | contig 21239 bp, 21 predicted proteins | sample MGYA00242786_ERZ504617 | MGnify/ENA primary metagenome ERZ504617 (study PRJEB26092, sample SAMD00036337) | human gut metagenome | host: Homo sapiens | study: EMG produced TPA metagenomics assembly of...
CGTTGTTATTCCGAAATTTGCATAGATTTTATCCGATGCCATAGACACCATATATCCACCGGATGCCGCATAATGTGCCATATAATCCCAGATCGGACGTTTTGTTGTCTCTTTATATTCTTTCAGTTTCTGATACAGTTCTTCGGATTCATAGACAGTTCCTCCCGGAGAATCTACATACAGAAGAATTCCTTTATTGTTAGAATCATCCATCAATTCATCGATATAATTCATCGTTGAATCATGCTGATATCCACTGGATGCCTCCAGTGTACTGCTTCCACTCTGTTCCTGGATCGTACCTTCTGCTCTTACGATTGCAATATAATCTTCAGACGGTGGATTAAACTGATACGAACCTCCGAGATTAATTATATCATCTGCACTGTTCTGAAGCAGATTTTTGAAATTGTATTGGTAAATACGCTGGCAGCACTGACTCCAACGAACAGTGCTGCCGCTACTACCAGACCTATGATCTGTTTTTCTTCATATCGTAATCCTCTTGCTCTTTTTACCGAGCTTTTATCTGATATGAATGAATGTTTTTTTATTTACGAAGTTCGATTCCCATACCCTCGAGTGCCTTTAAGATACGGTCCATAGCTGCAGATACATCTGCATCTTCCAGAGTCTTATCCTTTGCACGGAATACGATAGAATATGCAACAGATTTGAATCCTGTTTTAATCTGAGCACCTTCGTAAATATCGAACAGTGAATAGCTTTCCAGATATTCACCGCCCTTGCTTTCGATCACATCTTCAATCTGTCCTACCAGAATCTCTTTTGGCATTACCATACTGATGTCACGTGTCACTGCAGGGAATTTTGCAATTCCTGTATATTTACGATCAAATGTTGCTCTTGCTACGATCTCTGGCATATCGATTACTGCAATGTAGGCTCTTGTTCCGATTCCATAGTTATCTGCAACTTCCGGATGTACTTCTCCAAGATATCCGACTACTACACCATCATAAATGATGTTTGCCTGACGTCCCGGGTGAAGGAATGATTTTCCTGCATTCGGATCGTATTTTTCTTTCTTATGAAGTCCTACTTTATCGAAGAACTCTTCTACGACACCCTTCATAGTGAAGAAGTCGCCTTCGCCATACATACCAAGTGTGAACTGTACTCTTTCATCCGGCAGTTCTGTAAGTGGAAGTGCCTTTGGGAGATAAATGTTAGCCAATTCGTATAATTTTACGTCTTTATTTCTTCTGTTATAGTTTGTTGCAAGTGATGTCAGCATACCATTCAAAGAAGATGTACGCATGATACTATAATCTTCTCCCAGTGGGTTCATGATCGGAATAGCCTTACGAAGATCAGAATCTTCCGGAATTAGAAGCTTGTCAAATACCTTCGGGCTTTCGAATGAATATGTCATTCCCTGGCTGAATCCGCAGAACTCAGCGATATCACGTGCAACCTGCTCTACTCTTAACTTGAATGATAATTTTCCTGTTGTAGCTTCTCCACTTGGAAGTGTGGTCGGAATGTTATCATATCCGTAGAATCTTGCAACCTCTTCCGCAAGGTCGGCGATGCGGAATAAGTCATGACGGAAAGTAGGTGCGATGACTTCGCTTGTCTCTTCGTCGAATTCCAGATCAATCTTCTTGAAGTATCCGATCATTTCTTCTTTAGAAATGTCTGTTCCAAGCAGCTTGTTGATCTTTTCCGCATCAAATGGTACTCTTACAGGCTCTTTCTTCTTGCTGTATACATCAACCATTCCTCCGACAACTTCACCGGCTCCCATTTCTTCGATCAGCTGGCATGCACGGTCAATGGCTGCCTCTGCATTATTTGGATCCAGACCCTTCTCAAATTTACCGGATGCATCGGTACGAAGTCCGATCTTCTTGCTTGATTTACGGATGTTGGTTCCATCAAAGCAAGCTGCTTCGAATAACATTGTCTGAACATCGTCTGTGATCATAGAATTCTCTCCACCCATGATACCTGCGATACCGATGGATTTCTTACCGTCACAGATCATCAGTACAGATTCATCCATCTCTCTTTCCTGTCTGTCAAGAGTTGTGAATTTCTCACCTTTTTCTGCAGTACGCACTACAATTTCTTTTCCTTCGATCGTATCAAGGTCATATGCATGCATTGGCTGTCCGTATTCTTCCATTACATAGTTTGTAATATCAACCAGGTTGTTGATCGGGCGGATTCCTACAGAAGCCAGACGTCTCTGCATCCATTTTGGAGATGGTCCGATCTTAATGTTCTTTACGATTCTTGCACAATATCTTGGGCAAAGTTCCGGATTCTTAACGGTTACTTTGATATAATCTGCTGCATTCTCATCATTTCCTGTTGGTGTGACAACAGGTGGATAGAACGCTTTATTAAATGTAGCTGCTGCCTCTCTTGCAATACCTACAACACTGAAGCAATCTACACGGTTAGATGTGATCTCATATTCTACAACGACATCATCGAGGCCAAGTGATTTGATCGCACTCTCGCCTACAACTGCATCATCGTCGAAGATATAGATTCCGTATTCCGGTGCTTCCGGATACATATCTCTGGTAGAACCAAGTTCTTCGATGGAACACATCATACCATCGCTTTCTACGCCGCGGAGCTTTCCTTTTTTAATCTTGATCCCGCCTTCTACACGCTGTCCAGGTTCATGTCCGCCTGCTACACGTCCGCCTGCTAATACAACCGGTACTTTGTCTCCTTCTTTCACATTCGGAGCACCTGTTACGATCTGGATCGTCTCTGTTCCGATATTTACCTGACAGATGATCAGCTTATCTGCGTCCGGATGTTTCTCAATCTTGTCAATCTGTCCGATCACGATCTTATCAAGATCCGCATCTAATTTTTCAAAACCTTCGACTTTTGTACCAGACAAAGTCATTGCATCTGTATATTCCTGAGCTGTTACATCAAGATCCGGAACATACGCTTTTATCCATGATAATGAAGTATTCATTTATAAATCTCCTTTTCGTATTATTACTTGTGCTCGCTAGAACTGTTTTAAGAATCTGATATCATTTTCGTATAACAGTCTCATATCATCGATCTCGTACTTCAGAAGTGCGATACGTTCCAGTCCTACACCGAATGCGAATCCTGTATATTCTTCCGGATCAATTCCGCACATTTCCAGTACGTGTGGATGTACCATACCACATCCGAGGATCTCGATCCATCCGGATCCTTTACAGAAACGGCATCCTTTTCCACCGCATTTGAAGCAGCTTACATCCATCTCGGCACTTGGCTCTGTGAATGGGAAATGATGTGGTCTGAATTTTGTCTTTGTGTCTTCTCCGAATAATTCTTTTGCAAATACTTCCAGTGTTCCCTTTAAGTCAGCAAATGAAATATTCTTGTCGATGATCAGTCCTTCGATCTGATGGAAAGAAGGTGAATGTGTTGCATCTACTTCGTCTGAACGGAATACACGTCCCGGTGACAGGATACAGATTGGAAGCTTGCCCTGCTCCATAATACGTGCCTGTACAGGAGATGTCTGTGTCCTGAGCACGATGTCTTTATTAATATAGAATGTGTCCTGCTCATCCTTTGCCGGATGTCCGTCCGGGATGTTCAGTTTACGGAAGTTGTACTCATCATACTCGATCTCAGGTCCTTCTACGACTTCGTATCCCATACCTGTAAATACACGCTCTACTTCTTCCAGTGCAATTGTATTCGGATGACGGTGTCCGACACAATTTTCTTAGCCGGAAGTGTAACATCGATCACTTCTTTTTTCAGCTTTTCTGCACGGATTGCCTTTTCCATCTTTTCTTTATTTTCTTCCAGAACAGCTTCAATTGCCGCCCTTGTCTCGTTTACCATCTGTCCGACCTTCGGTCTGTCCTCCGGTGCAACGTCTTTCATACCTTTTAATACAGCGGTAAGTTCTCCCTTTTTACCAAGGAACTTTACACGCACATCATTCAGTTTTTCCGGCATATCGGCAGCTTCAATTGCCTTCAATGCTTCATCTTTGATGTTCTGCAGTCTTTCTTTCATCATTTTCTTCCTTTCTCCGCATATCTTTATATCAGCGTATGCTTTTTGGTATTAAAAAAGCCCCGCCCCAAAAGGGACGAGACATATAACCCGTGGTACCACCCTGATTCCCGTAAAAACTTTTACGGACACTCATTATTGCGTAACGTGCATCATACGGCGTTCTCTACTGTTATTTCAAGAACACAGCTCACGCGGGAAATTCATTTACCATCTGAACCCAAGGGAACTTTCAGCCTGTTGATTCCCTCTCTCTATTGGAAAATGGCTCACTACTTACACGGTCATTGCCTTTATCTCATAATACCTAATTATTGTATCATATGGCTCAGAGTTGTCAAGTCAGAAATTCTACCCCTGCTCCATATCCCGCAAAATCATATTTACTTCTCCACCCAGCAGTAAGATATACATACGAAAAAATACAGCCACAACATGATCAATACAATCGTTGTCAGACTCCCTACATTGATGAAAATCCTTTAAAAATATCCAGATAGACCGAGAAAATCCAGGATACGATCATCCATCCGACTGCTGAAAATGCAGCTCCCATCAGCTGGATCCTCAACTGTACAATGTGGTTCGGCAGGAATTTATAGATCATCATCGTAAATACAAACAGTAATACCGGCGTGATGATGCCGCGAATCCGCATGATCTGATCCACCAAGCGTTCCATCACCGGATAGTGTTCCGTTACAAACAGATTCAACGTATTACCGAACACCGATAATACCAGTAGAAAAATGATCACAATTATAAATGCCACTGTATAAAAGGTTGCACGTATTCGCAAAATAATATAATTACGTGTCTCTTTACAGTCATAGACACAGTTCAAACCTGTCGTCAGTGCCAGCACCCCTTTCCCGGCTGACCAGAGTGCAACAATAATAGTCAGCGAGATGATTCCGCCGGACTGATTATAAACCTGATTAACGATCGACGTGATCAGACTGTCTACGGATTTTGGAAATACCTGAAGAACCGCTGTCATGACATCTGCCTTCGTAACCGGTGTATACTGTACCAGTGTGATCAGCAGTAAAATGATTGGAATCATACTGAGCATAAAGAAATACGCAGCCTGTGCAGCATAGGCACCCACATGATCTTTTCCGACCTGTCCGGTTATTTCCATTACTTTATCATATAGAAACTTAACTTTTTTCATCCTTATCTCCCAAAATATTCGTCTCTATATTCTACCCGATTTTCATTTATTTGTCTATTAGAAATGATTCTGTTTCCTGTTATGTTTTTTCAAATATTTTTCCATTGATTATACTTATCATTCAATTGTCGTTCCGGGATAGAACATTTGTAGTATTTGCTGATAATTCTTTCCTTTTTTTGCCATTTCATTTGCCCCGTTCTGACTCATGCCGATGCCGTGTCCGTATCCACCGCCCTTAATCTTGAAGATATTTCCATCCTTTTCTACTTTAAAAAAAGCACTCGGAAGAAGTCTGCTTCCCTTTACAGCTGTCCCGTCCTGTTTCTTTATCTCATATCCGCTTCCCCCCAATGCTCTGCGGATCTTATTTTCCGTATCAACAACAACTGTTCCCCGGTCTCCTGATACTTTTATCTGTAACGCTGCACCGCCCGGTACGCTTTTCGTCACCTCCAATGACCGCACAGTTCCAATATCTTTTTTTGTATTCTCTGCAATCATTCCGGACAATGTATTCTGATCTATATCTGCTTCCCACCGGTACCATGGAAGATTTCTCTCATAATCACCTGTCTGATCTTTCACTTCTACAGACTGAAGATATGCATTTTCTGCCTTCTCTTTCGTTCCCCACGCAGCCATCGTTGTTGTCTTTCCGCAGGATGTCGAATAGTAATAGGCGGTTATAATATTTCCATTATATTTCAATACTTTTCCTGCCGTCTCCTGTACAGCCTCTGTTGCAGCTTGTTGCGATGCCGAATTATTATACACCTGGTAATCCGTACTGTCATTCACATGAGCCTGATATTCCGGATATGCATAATCCATAATCTGCCGGTATGCATAACTTCTTGCGCATATCGCCTGGGCCTTCAATGCTTCCTTCTGATATGATGCGGGCATCTCACTCGGAACCACTTTACACAGATAATTCTCCAGCGGAAGTTCATTTACCATCACAACCCCTTCTGATGTAGCATACAGATCCAACGCACCTGCATAAGACGGATTCCCATAGCCCCGCCTGATACTGCGAACTGTTATCTCTCCGCCATCAATTGCCTGTATACGGATCTTTCCGTTTTGAAATCCCGTATCTTCTTTTGTGATCTTAATTTTTTCATTTCCTGCAGTTTCTTCCAGGCCATCCTTCTTTTCAATTCTTAAGCCTCCCGCTGCACTGATTTCTACCTCTCTATGTACGATCTGCTGATATCCATCTGTCATGATCAATACCCGGATATTTCTCTGAGGATCCGCATCTTTTTCCGGGGTCTTGTCTTTACTTTCACTTTCTTCCTCTCTGTCTTTCGATGATACTGTTTTCCACAATTCTTCCCACCGGCTCTGAATCGATATTCCCGGATAGGACTCCTTCTTTCCGGCTGCATTTTTTTCTAACCCGGCTTTCAGCCCTGTAATCAGACACAGCAGCAATAAAATCCATGCAATGTAGATGCTATAATGCCTGTTGTTCCGTTTCCGCACTTTATTTTCCTTTCTTTGACTGTCTTTCTCAGATCCGCTTACCTGAACCTGATGGCGATTTCAAAAAAAGACAGCCGTTAAAACGACTGTCTTTTATCTTTTGTATATTCCCCAAAATGCCGGTTCCTGTATTCTGACTCCTAGCACCCGCTAGGTGGGTATCCGCATCTGCTTTTCTGCCTTCCACTGCAAAATCGATGGCCTGACATATTACAGAGATGTAAGACTCCCGTTTAAAGTATTGTAGGTTCAAAACTACAAGAGTATCGAACATTTCAGGTTTCCACTGCACTTATTATAACCCATTTACATGGATTTTACAACCCTTTACAATTCTCTGATTTTAATCAGATAGATAAGTGTCTCTTATAACTGTGGTCCTGCTGAAACTAAAGCTTTACCAGCTTCATTTCCTTCATATTTAGCAAAGTTCTTGATAAATCTTGCAGCAAGATCTTTTGCTTTTTCATCCCACTCAGCTGCATCGGCATATGTGTCACGAGGATCAAGGATTCCTGTGTCAACACCGGTAAGTTCTGTAGGTACTTCGAAGTTGAAGTATGGAATTGTCTTTGTTGGAGCATTCTTGATGTCTCCATTCAGGATGGCATCAATGATTCCACGTGTATCCTTGATAGAGATACGTTTTCCTGTTCCGTTCCATCCTGTGTTAACCAGGTATGCTTTTGCACCGCTCTTCTCCATCTTCTTAACAAGTTCCTCTGCATATTTTGTAGGATGCAGTTCCAGGAATGCCTGTCCGAAGCAAGCTGAGAATGTAGGTGTAGGCTCTGTGATTCCACGCTCTGTACCTGCAAGTTTTGCTGTAAATCCTGACAGGAAGTAGTACTGTGTCTGCTCTGGTGTCAGTACAGATACCGGTGGAAGTACTCCGAATGCATCAGCTGACAGGAAGATTACATTTTTAGCAGCAGGTGCTGAAGATACAGGACGCACGATATTTTCAATATGATTGATCGGGTAAGATACACGTGTATTCTCTGTTACACTCTTATCTGCGAAATCAATCTTTCCATTTTCATCAAGTGATACATTCTCAAGAAGTGCGTTACGCTTGATTGCATTGTAGATATCCGGCTCAGACTCTTTGTCAAGGTTAATAACCTTAGCATAGCATCCGCCTTCAAAGTTAAATACTCCGTTGTCATCCCATCCGTGCTCGTCATCACCGATCAGAAGACGCTTAGGATCTGTAGAAAGTGTTGTCTTTCCTGTTCCTGAAAGTCCGAAGAAGATTGCTGTATTCTCTCCGTTCAGATCTGTATTGGCTGAGCAGTGCATAGAAGCCATTCCCTTAAGCGGAAGGAAGTAGTTCATCATAGAGAACATACCTTTCTTCATCTCTCCGCCGTACCATGTATTCACGATAACCTGCTCTTTGCTTGTGATGTTGAACATTACTGCTGTCTCTGAGTTCAGTCCTAATTCTTTGTAATTTTCAACTTTTGCTTTAGAAGCATTGTATACTACGAAGTCTGGCTCAAAATTCTCAAGTTCTTCTTCTGAAGGTTTGATGAACATATTTGTTACAAAATGAGCCTGCCATGCAACTTCTACGATGAAACGGATTGCCATACGTGTATCTTTGTTTGCTCCGCAGAATGCATCTACAACATAAAGTTTTTTGTTAGAAAGTTCTTTGATTGCAATATCTTTTACTGCGTTCCAAGCTTCCTGTGTTGCAGGATGGTTATCATTCTTATATTCATCAGATGTCCACCATACAGTATCTTTTGAATTCTCATCAACTACGATGAACTTATCTTTAGGAGAACGTCCAGTATAGATACCTGTCATTACATTGACTGCACCAAGTTCACTTTCCTGTCCTTTTTCAAAACCTTCCAGTTCCGGTTTTGTCTCTTCCTCAAATAATAATTCATAAGAAGGATTGTGCACGATTTCCGTCGTTCCTGAAATGCCATACTTACTTAAATCGATTTTAGCCATCTTCATTTAACCTCTTTTCTTTTATTTACTGCTGTATATTTATAAATTCTGGTTTTTCATACTCTTCCACAACAGCATTTGCCTTATTATTGCATTTTTCCGCGCAAAAGTCAACACTTTAACAATCTTTTCAAAGCACTATTTTGCAACTTCTATATCTCAATCCGTTATTTTTTCTGCTTTTATTCTTTTATATAGTTTAAAAATGCAAGATTTTTATAGAAACCTTGCATTTAGTAATTTTTATCGATTATGAATTTTATTTATTTTTAATATAAAGTTTTATACTTCTAAAATATTCTTTACTGTGTCTTTCATTTTATCTGCATCACATTCCAGATCATGCAGGATATTAGCATTCAGAATATCTTTGATTGCCTGTGGCATCTCACGTCCGGATGTTTCTTCCAAAACACTCAGAAGGCTGAATTCATCCTGATCAGCATACTTCGGATCGATTGCGCTCATCACACTCTTCACGAATTTGTACGGACTTGCAGTCGATGCGATCACACATTTCTTATCGTCGCCACTGTTCTTCTGATAACAGCCGCATACATACGACGCTACACTTGTATGCGTGTCCATAACATATCCTGTCTTATCGTATACTTTTTTAATATTCTCTGCGCACTCTTCTTCTGTTGCGTACCCTGCTGCGAAATCAGCAAGACGCTCCTTCATATCTTCTGTGATCGTATATTTTCCGGCGGATTTTAATGCTTCCATCATATCCTTCGTCTTCTGATCATCATCCCCGCTGATTCTGTAGATCAGACGTTCCAGATTGCTGGAGATCAGAATATCCATGGATGGGGATGTAGTGAGGATAAACTCACGGTTTCTGTCATAATCTCCTGTCTGGAAGAAGTCAAACAATACCTTATTGTCATTTGAAGCACATACCAGCTTATCAATCGGTACTCCCATCTGTTTTGCATAATATGCAGCCAGGATATTTCCAAAGTTACCTGTCGGTACTACCACATTGATCTTTTCACCATCTTCAATCTCTTCATTTTCCAGAAGTTTTGCATATGCATTGACGTAATATACCACCTGTGGAACCAGACGTCCGATATTGATAGAGTTGGCTGATGAAAACTGATAGCCTTTCTTTGCGAGTTCTTCCGCCAGTTCTGTATCTTCGAACATCGCTTTCACACCACTCTGTGCATTATCGAAATTGCCATGGATCGCTACTACGTTTACATTCTCTCCTCTCTGTGTCACCATCTGGAGTTCCTGTACCTTGCTGACACCATTCTTTGGATAGAATACGATGATCCTCGTTCCTTCCACATCCGCAAAGCCTGCAAGTGCGGCCTTTCCTGTATCTCCGGATGTTGCAGTCAGAATCACGATCTCATTTTTAACGTCGTTCTTCTTTGCCGAAGTTGTCATCAGATGCGGCAGGATTGATAATGCCATATCTTTGAATGCGATTGTTGCACCATGGAACAATTCCATGTAATAAGTATCATCTACTTTTTACGAGCGGCGCAATTTTCTTCTGTGTCAAAATTTGCTGTCATATGCTTTATCAATACAGTTTTTCAGTTCCTCTTCTGTAAAATCTGTCAGAAACTGCTTCATTACGAGATATGCGATCTCCTGATATGTCTTTCCTTTCAGATCTGACATTGTTACATCCAGCTTTGGAAGTTCCGATGGTACAAAAAGTCCGCCATCCGGAGCAAGTCCTTTCAGAATTGCCTCTGATGCTGTTACTTTCAGATTAGAATTTCTTGTACTTTTGTAATATAAACCCATGCCAACGCTCTCCTTATTATGATTACTTTCTCTTACTGTTTGTATATTTTACCAGTCCGCCTGCTGCGATCAGTTTCTGCATGAACTCTGGAAACGGCTGTCCCTTGAATTCTGTTCCTTTTGTTCTGTCATAGATCTTACCGCTGTCAAAATCAATCTCTACTTCATCACCTGCTTCAATTGCTTTTGCAGCCTCCGGACACTCAATGATCGGAAGTCCGATGTTGATCGCATTGCGATAGAAAATTCTTGCAAATGTCTCTGCAATAACGCAACTGACACCTGCTGTCTTAAGACATAACGGTGCATGTTCCCTGGAAGAACCACATCCAAAGTTCTTGTTGGCAACAATGATATCTCCAGGCTGTACCTTATTGACGAATTCAGGATCGATATCTGCCATTGCATGGCTCGCAAGCTCCTGTGCATCATAAGAATTCAGATATCTTGCCGGGATGATTACGTCTGTATCTACGTTATCGCCGTATTTAAAAACATGTCCTAAAGCTTTCATTATTTGTCACCTACTTTCTCTGGATTTGCGATGTATCCTGCGATTGCACTTGCTGCTGCTACTTCCGGTGATGCCAGATAAATCAGAGAATCTACATGTCCCATTCTTCCTACAAAGTTACGGTTTGTTGTAGATACACATTTTTCTCCTGCTGCCATAACGCCCATATGTCCACCCATACAAGGTCCGCAGCTTGGTGTATTGACTGCACATCCTGCGTCTACGAAAATTTCCAGAAGACCTTCTCTGATACACTGTTTGTATATCTTCTGTGTAGCCGGAACGACCATAACACGTACATCCGGATGAACCGTATGTCCCTGAAGAATGGCAGCTGCTTTTCTCATATCTTCCATTCTTCCGTTTGTACAGGATCCGATCACAACCTGATCGATTTTGATCGGTTCCATTGCCTCGATCTCGTCAATTGTCTTCGCATTTCCCGGAAGATGTGGAAATGCAACGGTTGGACGGACTTCTGAAAGATCAATCTCTACAATACTTTCGTATTCCGCATCTTCGTCCGCTTCATATACATGATAGTCTTTCTTTGTATGTTCTTTTAAATATTCTTCTGTCTTCTCATCTACCGGGAAGATTCCGTTCTTGGCTCCGGCTTCGATCGCCATATTTGCCATTGTGAATCTGTCTGCCATAGAAAGATTCCTGATTCCGTCTCCGGTAAATTCCATAGATTTATAAAGTGCACCATCTACACCGATCTTGCCGATGATATGAATGATGATATCTTTACCGCTTACATATCTGCCCGGCTTCCCCGTCAGTACGAACTTGATCGCACTCGGAACTTTGAACCACAGTTCTCCCATTGCCATACCTGTTGCAATATCCGTCGTTCCGACACCTGTCGAAAATGCACCAAGTGCACCATATGTGCAAGTATGCGAATCTGCTCCGATGATACATTCACCTGCTGCAACCACTCCTGCTTCCGGAAGAATTGCATGTTCTACTCCTGATTTTCCCTGTTCAAAATACCAGCTGAGCCCCTGATCTTTGGCGAACTCACGGATTGCTTTTGAGTTCTCCGCAGACTTGATGTCTTTGTTCGGTGTAAAATGGTCCGGAACAAGAACTACTTTATCTTTATCAAATACTTTATCTGCCATCTGTCTGAAGATTGGTAATGCCATAGGACCTGTAATATCATTTGCCATGACTACATCTAATTTTGCTTCTATTAACTGACCGGCTGTCACGCTGTCGAGCCCAGCATGTGCTGCCAATATCTTCTGTGTCATCGTCATTCCCATAACGAATCTTTACCTCCTTGATTCTCATAATTTTATACTGTATTTTAGCACAGTAAAAAAGGGCATGCAAGAAATTATAAATTTTAATGCATAATTTTTCAAAAATACATCTTCTTTTTATTTCTGTTTTTTTATATTATGCAGGTATGGAATTTCAATCGGATCAATTGGTGTTGCCGGATTTTCAATCTTTCCTTTCAAGGTTCTTTTCCGTTTTTTCAGAAGTGCCCCGCCCTTATTATAGAACCAGAATGAATACGTCAGGATCTTATGCGCTGGTCCCATCTTGTCTTTGGCTGTCTTTCCGTACAACACGCCTCCGGCCTCGATTGCCGCTTTACTTCGTATCAGGGCGATCAGTTCCGTCTCACAGGTCACTCTTTCCGGAAGAATGGTATAGCCTGTCCCTATGCAATCCGGTCTGTGTGCGTCACTTCCGCCGATTCCCGGCTTTTTGTATTTCTCTGCAAGCTTCCTTGCTCCTTCATTCGATTCTGCTGATTCACATGCATTAAACGCCTCAATGAAATCAAACCTTTTGATCAGTTCCGGTGATTTATAAAACCTTCCCGTATTAGTAAAACTCAGATACTTTTCCCCGCATGGATGTGCCGGTCCGAGGATTCCTCCGTGTCTGTGCACAAAGTCAATCAGAACCGACACCGGGAGTCCCTTTACTTCCAGAAGACGCATCTTTACACCTTCCGGCATAATACAAATGATATGTCCCGCATCCAGAGTATCATACTCGATTCCTTTCAACACAACAAAATCTTCATGTACCTTGCCTTTCATATGATATTTCCAATGACGATAACCATGATACGTATCGTGATCTGTGATCAGCATCCCGTCAAATCCTTTTTCCTTCAGGGTTGTGATGTATTCATCCAAGCTTACCCTGCTGTCTACTGAGCCTTCCCGCACATGGCAATGCATATCCAATTTCATAAGTAAGCCTCCTTAACTTAACTTTATTCTTAGCAACATTATAGCACATCCCATATAACAAAAATACCCGTTGCAGATCTTAATTTTCTGCAACGGGTATATATTTTTTGCTTTAGTCAATATCATCCGCATGAAGAACTACGACATCCGAATCGTCTGTCTCGAATATCTCGACATCATCTTCATCCAGGAATCCGCCTTCCGGCACATCCGTCATTTTGACATCTACATTTTCCTCATCATCTGTATCTTCCGGCTCCGGCTTATCATCGTCTATGTCAAATATCTCTGTCACCGTCTCTTCCGGTTCTCCCTGATCTCCCTGATCTCCGGCTTCCGTTTCTTCCTCCGGAGATTCTTCCACCTCTCCATCATCGAGAAGCATTCTGGCCTTTTCTACTTCCGATTCCATCGAAACCTGTTCTTTGATCTTTTTCGAAAATATTTTTTCCCTCTTTCCGATCTTTCTCGACTGCATCATTGTCTGAACCGTGATGCCAATTACAGCGATCGCTGCACTCATTACATATCCGATCCAGCCAATCTTTGTCATCCCAAGAAGAAATGGAAGCGCCATTCCTGCTTCCACTCCTCCTACAATACCGGTTACAAAGATGACCAGAAATTCCGCAAAGATGACTGTCAGTATTGCGATGACCAGTGCAACCGCTGCGCAGATTCCAAGTACTATAACTGACCGCGCTTCCACAAGGGTAACAAATGTCCCCCATGATCCAAAGAAAGTCATAACAAATATTCCGAATTTTCGTAGTACTGCACACATGATACACAATACCACTCCGCACACGGCAATTGTCGCAACCATCTTTGTCGTATCAAGACCTGCCACTGTTCCGATCACTGCTCCGATCACTGCTCCGGTTCCAAGTCCCATCATCGCCGAAAGTACTCTTACAAGCTTCAGACCAAACAATGAAATAATTACACCCACTACAACAATCGCAATCAGCACACCCATTATTTCCGGTGTCTTCCCTGCAACAAATATACTCGTGGGCCCATCTGCCGAATTAAAAACTGATGTAAAGTTCTCCATATTCATACCCGATTTCTCCTTTGGCCCCTTATTACGCTTTAAGAATAGAAAAGACTGTGCCTCCGAAGATTCACAGCCTTTGGTTCATTATATCCGCCTCTAGAATGCTACTGCTCCTGTCTCTGTTCCATTAATAACATAGTATACTGCAGATTCTTCTGGTTTTATGTATAACTCCATCGTCTTGATATCTCCGATTTTCTTTCCAGAAGATGTCCATGCCTTCTTTACTCTTGCGATCATATCTTTTTCTTCTACCTGTTTTCCAAAGTATTCTACAAACGCACTTACTTTGATTTCTTTTTTTGCTGTTGTTTTTCTCGCAGTTGTCTTCTTTGCTGTCGTCTTCTTTGTGGTCGTCTTCTTTGCCGCTGTCTTTGTCTCAGCTTCAGCTTTCTTGACAGATTCTGTCTTTACAGCTTTGTCTTCAACTTTTTTCTCGGCCTTCTTTGCTTCCGGCTTAGCTGTTTCTTCTTTTGTAGTCGGTTTTACTGGCTCGGTCTTTGGAGCTGCTGTTTTTACCGGCTCCTTCTCTATCTTCTTCGGCTCTGTTGCTGCCACTGCCTTTACTGTCTCTGCTTTCTTCGTTGTCTCTGCTTTTTCTGATGTCTTTGTCACTGGTGCAGTTACTTTTGCAGTTACATCCTTTGTGGTTGCTGTTGTTACTTTTTTTGTAGCCATTTCATTTCCTCCTAAATCTCTCTAAGCCTCATCACCTAGTTGTCAATATTATAACACATTCTTCCAAAAATGCAATTCTATGCCACAGACAGCATTCTACACTCCGGTCAGCTCCAGGATCAGACCTGCGATCACAGCAATCACATACAATACTGCTATAATTTTTATATTTTCCTTCTTATCCGGATTCACTTTGAACAATACTACAAGCCCGATACCGGCTCCCGTGCAAAGTCCCGCGATCACAGAGGAAAAAGAAATTGCCCCGCTCAGATACAGCTGTGTCAGAATCACGGACGCCGCACAATTTGGGATCAGGCCGATCAAAGCCGCAATTGCCGGCTGGAACACAGTATCTCCAAGCATCATAGCTGAAATCTTGTCAATTCCAAGTATGTCAATACACAGATTTAAAATAAACGTAAATACAAACAGATACAAAAAAATCTTTCCCGTATGGCGAAGTGCAGGTTTTACTATTCCAGCCGAATGATTGTGACATCCACAGTCATGACAGAGTTCTCCTTCATGATGCGGCACTGCAATTTCTTTTTTAAAGAAAATATCTACCAGATATCCTGCAATAATTGCTATGATCACTTTTGCCAGAAGCAGCACACCGATCTTTCCTGCATGTTCCGGATTTCCCATTATAATAAGTATTGCCTCATCCGATGTGGCCAGAAACACTGCGATCAATGTTCCAACCGTAATGATTCCGCCTGAATACAGATTTGCTGCCATAACCGAAAATCCACACTGAGGGACACATCCTACGATTGCTCCTACAACCGGTCCTGCCTTATTCTACTTTCACCATGAGTTTTTTTCGTAAAATCACTGGAATTAATGCTCCAGTGCCTCTATCAGCAGAAATGCAAGAAACAGGAATGGAAGCATCTTCACACAATCGATTGCCGCATCCAGTAATACATCAATAAACATTTCCATATCTACCGTCTCTCCTTTATTTTTTTTCATAACATTTTTTATTCTAGATGTTATGGTCGTATTTTTCAAGCAAAATATGTAGTCTTACTTTGTATATTTTTCTCATTTATCCTGTAATTTTTCAGTCATTTTTTTCTGTATAATACATATTATATAGACTTTTTTCACAGAAAGGATGTGGCCATATGAGTACTTTTGAACGATCCCTGTCCAGTCTTCCGGGTCTATGAATTCGATCCCTCTGAAGGATTTGAAGCTTTTACAATGAATGTCAGACGTCGGATCAAAGCAGAAGGCCGCGATGCTTTTTATGGATTTAAATCATAATATTTAAGGGCAATAAGAAATGAGCGGCCTACACCGCTCATTTCTTATTATATCTTTCATTTCATTGTCCGTTATCTTTTATAGATTCCTTCCAGCACATTAACCGTTCCTTCGATTCCAAGAAGGCTTGCATTCAGTAATATGTCATGAGAACTGATGCTTCCCCATTCCTGTCCTGTATGAGTTTCGTAATAATATTTTCGTTCTCTGTCCATACGTTTGATGCGATCCAGAGCTTTCTTCTCAGACACATCGTATCTTTCCGCTATACGTTTGATGCGGTCAGCCCGGTCAGCACAGATGAAAACGTTAATGCAGTTTGGATTGTCCTTCAGGATATAGTCTGCACATCTGCCCACGATCACACATGGCCCACGTTCTGCAAGTTTTTTGATGATCTCCGTCTGCAGTTCATACATCTGCTCAGATAACGGCTGCACATATTCTTCCGAATTAATATAGGAAGAATATCCCATCGGTGTGATCAGATAACTGGATACGAAACTGTTAAGAGAAGTCTCATCAATTGCCTTTGCCGTCTCTTCTCTGATATCCATCTTCTCTGCTGCCATTCTGACAAGATTGTTATCATAGAGTGGAATATCCAGTCTTGTTGCAAGAAGATTGCCAATCTCATGTCCGCCGCTTCCAAACTGTCTGCCTATTGTTATAATCTTATGTGTCGTCATAGGTATCCCTCCTTCGGATGAAAATATCACGATTTCTTTGTCCCTATTATACCTGTTTCCGTCAGAAAATACCATACGTTTCATTCGATTATTCTGTCAATTTTACACTGCCTGTCGTCTTTCCTCTACCAGAAATCCCTTTTTCCCTCAGTTCCTGCTCGATCAGATCCAGCGTCTCTTCGCTGTCGGCACTAACCTTATGATAATGATAATTAGATGTGATATTCTTAAGCGGACTTGACTTTCCGCTCCGAATATCTTCCATAAATGCGCCAACCTTTCTTCTGGAATTTAAGACCAGTTCCGCTTCCATTTTTCCATAGACTCTGTGATGGATCATTACATTATCCACACATCCTCCCAGATCAACGATCGTATTCAGTTCTTCTTCCAGTTGTTCATCCGTATGCTGGACTTTAAATATCCGGCACACTGTCTTCGGCTGATTCAATATATAGCCTCGGTTTGTAGATATGATCTCATATCCTGCTGCCCGGATCAGTGCAATATCCTGCACGATCACCTGACGGCTGACATTATAAAAGGAAGCAAGCTTTGTTCCGGATACCGGGGCTTTACTTTCCTGAATCTGTCTGATTATCTGCTCTCTTCTTTCAGATCCATGCATTTCCTGTTGCCACCTCCCATGTTCTTTTTCTAAATGATCTGCCTGTCCATGTATTTTCTCTATACACAGTAACTACATTATAATACCGCATGAAGATGCTTTAAGGAAATGTCTAAAATTGGAGCAGAGTGTGTCAATGCCCCGCTGGAAATATAATCTACACCAAGCGCAGTCAGTCTGCCGATATTCTCTTTTGTTACATTACCGGAACACTCAGTCTCCGCGCGTCCATCGATGATGCGGATTGCCTCCTGCATCTCCTCTGTGGACATATTATCGAGCATGATAATATCTGCCCCCGCTTCTACCGCTTCTTTTACCATATCCAGATTCTCCACTTCTACCTCAATCTTGCGTACAAATGGTGCATATTCTTTAGCCATCTGAATAGCCTTTGCTACACTTCCCGCTGCTCCGATATGATTATCCTTTAACAGAACACCGTCAGACAGATTATAACGGTGATTATATCCGCCGCCTGCTCTGACTGCATATTTTTCAAAAATTCTCATATTCGGAGTTGTCTTTCTGGTATCTAAAAGTTTTGTCTTGCTCTCTCCCAGAAGTGAAACCACCGAACGTGTATAACTTGCAATCCCGCTCATTCTCTGCAGATAATTCAGTGCAACCCGCTCTCCGGAAAGAAGGACACGGATATCTCCGGTTACTTTTCCCATTAACTGCCCGTTCTTTACTTCATCACCGTCTTTGCAGAAAAATTCTACTTTCGTGTCTTTATCTAACAATTCGAAAACTCTCTGAAATACCTGTAACCCTGCGATCACTCCATCCTGCTTGCAGATCAGGTCTACTTCTCCTGTTACAGCTTCGTGCATGACCGCATTGGTGGTCACGTCCTCGCTTGAAATATCTTCTCTTAATGCCTCCATGATCAGATGATCTACCTGTAATGTCATTGTTATATTATTCATGCTGTGCTCCTTTACCCTGCTTTATATTTATCTCTTTCATATCCGTGCATTCACACGCTGCACTCATTATACCATCTTACACTGCTTTTCGTTCAGACAAATTTTTCTTAGTTTCTTCCTTTTTGATCTTTGTTGCTGCACGTTTTGCAAATACAAGACTTTCCAAAAGGGAATTACTTGCCAGGCGGTTCGCACCATGAACACCATTGCAGCTTGTCTCTCCAACTGCATACAAATGCTCCATAGACGTCCTGCTATCCGAATCAACCCAGATTCCACCCATGAAATAATGCTGTGCCGGTACGACCGGAATGTATTCCTTTGTTACATCATAGCCTTCTTCCAGACAGTGTTCATAAATGTTCGGGAAATGATTTAAAAATAGTTTCTTTCGGTATATGTTCCATAGAAAGCCATACATAATCGGTTCCATCCTTTTTTCATCTCTTCTCTAAATTGCTTTTGTCACCACGTCCCTCGGCAGCAACTCATCTACAAAACGCTCTTTATTCTTATTATAAAGAACCGCACCTTCTCCACGTACAGACTCTGAGATCAGGAAACGTCTTCCCGGTTTCTTCGAATATAATGTCGTTGGATGAATCTGTACATAATCCAGATGTTCTAGACGAATATTATGCTTCTTTGCTATTTCAATCGCATCTCCTGTCAAATGTGGAAAATTTGTCGAATGCTGGTACGTTCCACCGATTCCGCCGCTTGCAAGGATTGTATTCTCCGCATAGATTTCGCATGTTCCATTTTCATTCTCTGCTTTGATTCCCACACATTTCCCATTTTCAATGATTACATCCGTCATCTCTGTATATTCATATATTTTTACATTCTCAAGCTTCTTTACCTGCGCAAGCAGCTTGCCAGTGATCTCTTTTCCTGTCACATCTTCATGAAACAGGATTCTCGGTCTGGAATGTGCACCTTCTCTTGTATATGCAAATTTTCCGTCCTTCTTTTCAAATTCTACACCGTATTTCACAAGATCATTAATAATATCTCTGGAATTGCGGATCATAATATCCACAGATTCTTTCCGGTTCTCATAATGTCCTGCCTTCATCGTGTCTTCAAAATAACTGTCATAGTCTTTTTCATCTCTTAATACACAGATTCCCCCTTGTGCAAGGAAAGAATCACTGCTTTCCAGATCTGATTTGGTAATTAATATGATCTCCTGTTCTTCAGGTAAATTCAAGGCACTGAAAAGTCCGGCAACCCCACTTCCGACTATTACTACATCTGCATTCAGTTTCATAATACAACATCCTCTTTTCTATACTGCTTTCCGTTTACGGACAGTCCCTCCACATATATTATTCTGACCGCTTAAACTTTTCACATTATACCACTGTTGTTTACATGTGACAAGACAGTTGTTGTATTTATTCTTTACACATACAAATCGGCTGTAATTTCATGCCATCTGCTTTTTCCTATTCTACATTCTTCAATGCTTCATCCATCGGAACCTTTCTGATCTTACGATATTCGAGAAACGCTACCACCCCATAAGTAACAAATCCGATCAGGAACATTTCCACATATATTTTCGGATCGATCCACAGTGTGATCCAGCCTGTCATACTTGACATCATCATCGTACGGAAGATTACATTCATCACCGCCTTTTCAATCGGAAGACTTATAAGCAATTCTATTATAACCACAACCATTGTCGACATAATATACAGCCTGCTGATCTCTCCGTTCGTATAGCCAAGTATCTTTGTCATAGAGATAGACTGTGCATTTTTCTCAATAATGATCTTTGACAACAGATAGATGACGATCATATAGATCATGATTGCAAATCCATTGACCAGCCTCATCATATTTCCCATAGATACGTCCAGCTGTCTCGAAACCTTCGTCAATGCCTCCAGATCAATCACGGTGCCGATGTATTTCTCCTCAATATCCCTGATCTTTGTATTTGCAAAGTACCCTGCATAATAATCATTTCCAAGATCAAATGTCTTGTTCAGCTTATCACGGCTCATAAATACACTGACAGCTCCGCTATAATCATAGATTCCAGCTACTTTAAATGTATAGCGTTTCCGCTCGTATTTTTCTTTTAATGTGATCTTATCTCCCGGTTCCACCTGATATTTGTCTGCATATGCAGCTGATACATAGACTCCTTTCCCCAGATCTGCCTTGATATATCTGCTGTCTGATTCTATTCCGTACAGCATCACTTCTTCACTCTTCGCCTGTCCGGGAATCGTATTTAATGTATATGCGCTGAATTTTTCTGCCGTTTTATTCTCTGTCTTTGTCCCGTTGGAATACTGCATGAGTGCCAGTAAACTTTCCAGTTTACTTCCGCTCATTGCCTCTGTCGGAACCTCAAGTATATACTGGTATTTTGCCAGCATATTTTCCTGAATTTCTTCCTGATAATGCTCCAGTACGGATGGCAGCAACAATCCGAAGAATAATAACAGATTGGCAAATAAGATTCCTACAAACAGCACCATATAATTACTGATATTCTGGAAAATAACTCTCAGCCGGAATCTTCGGAAAATTCCAAGCTTTGTGCTCAAATATACGGCTCTCTTCTGTTTTCGGGAAGAAAGATCTCTTCTTATAAACTTAAGTGGTGACAGCCTTAATTTGTAATATAAAATACCATAGTTAATGATCAGCATAATAACAACCGGCGCAACCGTTGTCATCCAGAATGCTTCCGCATTCCAGATCGTTACATATGTTGGAAGGCTGTAGCTTCCATAGTACATGCCGGCACATACCTGCTTTAATAACGTAT
>ENA-OQDT01000727-OQDT01000727.1-human-gut-metagenome-genome-assembly--contig:-NODE-727-length-21201-cov-2.785186_pt1 | contig 21201 bp, 21 predicted proteins | sample MGYA00242786_ERZ504617 | MGnify/ENA primary metagenome ERZ504617 (study PRJEB26092, sample SAMD00036337) | human gut metagenome | host: Homo sapiens | study: EMG produced TPA metagenomics assembly of...
ATAACACCATCCCTCCTATTCTCGAAGAGATTCATATGCCGCTTCAATTTCACTGAGAGTATAGGTATGCGTGATAAGTGGTTCTGTATTGATTTTTCCTTCAGCAATCAGTTTCAATGTTTCTTCACAGTCACATCCGTCTACTCCACCGGTTTTGAAGATGAGATTCTTGCCATACATGTCTGGAAGTGGTAAGCTTTGCGCTTTATCATAAAGTGCAACAACTGTCACAATAGCATTCGGTCTTGCGCATTCCCAGGCTAAACGAAATGTAAACTCTGCACCTGCAATTTCCAGGACAACATCTGCACCGCCGTGGTCACTTGTATTCTTAACAAAAGTCTCACATTCTTTCGGAGAAATAGTAAGTACATCTGGGTAATGTTCATTGATAAAATGTATACGTTCCTCATCTTTTTCACACATAATAATGTGTTTCGGATGCTTTAGCACAACACATAGTAATGTGCAGATACCCGTCGGTCCTGCACCGATGATCAGTACAGTGTCGTCTTCTGTAATCTCTGAAATACGAGTTGCCCAATAACCAGTAGCCAGAACATCTCCAACGAATAATGCCTGTCGATCTGTAACTCCATCCGGAATCTTATTTAACCCCTGATCTGCAAATGGTACACGCACATATTCAGCCTGACCGCCATCGATACGACACCCAAGAGCCCATCCGCCATTCTGATCCGTACAGTTATTGACATACCCCTTTTTTACAGAAATAACATTCACCACAAAATGTCTCGACATTTACCGTTACTCTGTCTCCCGGCTTCACATGAGTTACAGCTTCGCCAACTTCTTCAACAATTCCAACCATCTCATGACCAACTGTAATTCCCGGAACTGCACGAGGAACGCTTCCATGCTTAATATGTAAATCACTGGAACAGATACTGGCAAGTGTAACCTTTACAATCGCATCTCTTTCATGCATAATCACCGGTTTAGGTTTTTCTGTTAATTCAAATTTTCCTTTTGAAACATATGTATATGTCTGCATTGTTTTCCCCATCACCTTCAAAATAATATAGCCGTTGCTTATTCTTTCGGATTATCTCCATCCCTATAAGGCACTGTGGCCGCCGGAACAACCGCTGAAGCCGGTTCGGTATGTATATCCTGGTCATCAAAAAAGATATGTGCTCCAAATGCTGCAAGTACTTCTGTCTTACTGACACCGCCTAAGAAGAACGCTTCATTGATTGATACACCCCAGTTGCGAAGTGTTTTGACTGCGCGTTCATGCGCTGGAGCATTTCTTGATGTGACAAGTGCTGTTCGGATTGGCTGAATCTCTTTTTCTTTAAACATCTGCTGTACATAAGACAGTTTTGTCAGGAAGTTTGCAAAAGGACCTTTCGCCATTGGTGTGTTCGCATTTGCCTTCTCATGTTCTTCAAATGCCTGTATTCCGTTCTTCTGAAAAATCTTTTCAGATTCAGCAGAAAATAGTACTGCATCTCCATCAAAAGCAATACGGATCTGATTAATCTTTTGCTTCGGATCAGCATGCGCATCACCTGTAAGAATACGGCCTGCTGCAATCCCATCATTGATTGCAGACTGAACATCAACAGAATTTGCTGACAAAAATAAGTCTGTCTTAAAAGCCTTTAGATAAGGAGCTATCTCGGCACCACTTGTCAAAGTCGCTCTTGTAATATCCAGTCCATAATACTGTATAGAATTAAAAATACGAAGACATGTGTTCGCATTATTCCGTGACATAATAATCACTTCCACCAGTCTTCCCAGTTCTGTGTTGTTTAATTCTAAGAATGCTTTGATCAATTGAAAAGCAGCACCCTTCTGAAGAATCTCATTCTCATGTGCTACCTGATAAGCTTCATATGCTTCAACACCTTGTTCTTCGAATATTTTATTTTCCTGTTCGAGATTAAATAAAGCTCTCGAACTAATTCCTATTACAAGAGGTTTTGATAAATCATATGACATATATTATCGCCTCCGATCAAGAAAAAGAATCACCTATCAATCACATCTTTCCTACATTATACGTTTCAGTCTTATGAGATACAAGTGAAAACATATAAGAAAAGCTTATATCTTTGTTAAATCTTGATATAATATCAACATAACAGTTCCGTCTATTTTTTGAATTCTACTGCATGTTTTCTTTTCCATAGCGGAAATAAGTTTCGCTGACATACATAATTCTTTCGTTCATCTATCACAATCGCGTGAAAAAATGTCTACCACATATCCGTATACTCAATCTTTGTACTCTTCTGTCTTCTTAATGTTCTGAAATTCTTCATCTGTCATATAGCGAAGATAGTTCTCACCATCTTTTGGATGAACACAAGCTGTTTTACGATTATCATCTATGATCATCCACTGTTCTGAAGGCATGCGATTTGCAAAATGTCTGCCTACCAACATAATGACATCACTTTTCGGTTCTAGATGGCTGACATATACATTACTGGAATTCAACTTCTCAAATCGTGTAAACTCTCTAAAATGATGACTTTCATTGGATACTTTGCGACGTAATTCTAATATTCGCATCACATGCGGATTCGCATATTGCTTCAATGCATTGCCACCCATCGAAAACCCGACCCGAAGGAAATTATAAATTGCCTGCAGTGCATCTTCCTCCGCAGATAATGTTGCCAGATAAATATCCAGATATGCCTCATCAGAAATATCTCGTCGTATCGAACGAATCACTTTTTCTGCCTTGGAAGTATCTTGATCTACGTGAATATATTCATCAAATATCGTCTGCTGAAATATCGGTTCTTTCTTTAATTGTATCTGGTCGTGACCAATTTGTAAGGCTTCAGACCACGCATCATAGATGCAGGTCATAATATCCTCCAAACGATCTTTACAAGTAAAAACTTTCATTAGCATACTCCAAAATCTGTCAACGTCATCTGGGTGAATGACTCATTCGCATGTTGTGTATTCCAAATATCTTTCTTGTCTACACTAATTAGTTGTCGTGTAATATAAGATGTCTCAATAGGAGTATGGTACATCTGTTTCCCACCACAAGTGATAAAGTAATGTGCACGCTTCAGTACTACTCCCATCTTCTTCAGGCTTTCATAATCAAGTCTGCCGTAGCGTCTTGCATAAGTGATACGGCTTGCTGACTTCGGTCCGATTCCCGGAACTCGAAGCAGTGTAGCATAATTTGCTTTTTCTACTTCTATCGGGAACTGCTCCAAATGGCGAAGTGCCCAATCACACTTTGGATCAAGCATCTCATTGAAATTCGGCTGTTCCGAAGATAATAGTTCTCCTGCATGAAATCCATAAAAACGAAGAAGCCAGTCTGCCTGATACAACCTATGTTCACGCAAAAGCGGAGGTGGTGTTCCTATCTCCGGCAATACATTGTCTTCGTTCAAAGGAATGTATGCTGAATAAAAAACACGCTTCAAATCAAAGCCTTGATATAATGCCTGTGTTGTCTGCAATAATGTATAGTCACTCTCACCGGTCGCGCCAATGATCATCTGGGTACTCTGTCCGGCCGGAGCAAAACTACGTTTTAATTGCGACATATCACGTGGTGCTAATTGATTCGCATTTGCCCATGTTAAAGCATGATCCAATGTAGTATATCTTCTATAAGATTCTAATCGCTTCATCTCAGGATCTTGAGAGATTGCTGTATTATTCGTCTGAGTATCTAACCACTCAGAAAACTGCTTTTTCGAAGTATCTGAAAAAATCCCGGTATCTAAAAATTTATTTCCACCGCTACGCTCCATATATGCAGACTTTCCAATCGCCATCCTGTGAGATGCAATTGTGCTTTGGACTTTTCCCATCGGATTCAAAATATTCGGCATGGTCTTGTTCGGTGCCAATGTACGTAACCCTTCTTCTGTTGGCAATTCAAGATTGACACTAATACGATCCGCAAGATACCCCGCCGCTGCCAACAGTTCATCTGAGGCTCCCGGAATCGTCTTGATATGAACATACCCATTGAAATGATATTTCGTGCGAAGTAGCAATAATGTCTCGCACATCTTCTCCATTGTATAAGTCGGATTCTTTAAGATCCCGGAACTCAAAAACAGTCCCTCGATATAATTACGTTTATAGAATTCTACCGTAAGCTCACATATTTCTTCTGGCGTAAAAGTCGCCCGCTTCACATCATTACTTTTGCGATTAATGCAATATTTACAATCATAAGCGCAGTGATTTGTCATTAAAATCTTAAGCAGAGAAATACATCTTCCGTCTGCTGCAAAACTATGACAAATCCCGCATGCCTCTGTATTGCCGAGTTCTCCTTTCTTTCCCCGCCGGCTGGATCCACTTGATGTACATGCCACATCATATTTTGCTGCGTCAGCAAGAATCTGCAGCTTTTCCTGTGTTGTATAATTACTATTTCTAATATCTGTATTCATATTTTCATTATACAAACATTTGTTCGATAATGCAAGTGTTATTTCGAACAAATGTTTCCATGTAGTTCTTCAAATGTGCACCCTTTTTTCCATGTCTATTTGATAGATTTCTTTCAGTAAACGAACGGCGTCTTGATTGATTTTCAGTATTTGGTATTGTTAATACTAACAAAATTCTTCTTAAAGAACCTGAAAAATTAAAATTTTTTCTCTAACATCCTCACTTGAAAATAAATCCGAAGTGTTGATCTCATCATAAAAAATCAACTGTTCCTGTGTCATCAAGGCACTTACATATTCTTCTGACGGATAATAGAAAAATAATAATATCTCTCTCGGATTTTCATAATAAGATTCATAGATTTTTTGCTAAAACAGACTGCAAAATTTCTACTGAAAAGGGTTAAAAAAAATAACAGCAATCTACATCCGTTGGAACTTCATAATTCTCTGCACTACATAGCACAAACTCTGTGCGGGCACCAGATACTGCTAATTCTTTATTGTCTGCCGCACCTTTATAGATTCGTTCATCATATTCTACGCCTACCGCTTTGCATCTTGTTTGGTAGGACAGATAAAAACATACTCGTCCTTTTCCGGTTCCATAGTCGATCAGAGTATTATTTTTCCTAATTAGTCCGCTGTTTGCTAAACGTTCCAATACCATATAAGGCGTTGGCTCATATGGATATCTATACTGATCGGCGCGAGAATCATCTCGACCCGTTGTTTTTATCTTTAGAAGCTTATCCCATTGTGTTTCATTTTGATTCATTCCTTAATGCCTCCGTAAATTAATTTTCGTAAATCACTTTACCTTCCTGTCACCAAATACATGAGCTGACATCCCTCTTCTTTTAACCACTCAATAGATTCTTTGTAATCAGGAAGCACTTTCTCTACTTCTAACCAAAATGCTTTCGAGTGATTCATTTGCTTTCTATGGCACAATTCATGAACAACAACATAATCCAATATTTCCGACGGAGCTAACATTAACAGACAGTTGAAATTCAAGTTTCCTTTACTGCTGCAGCTTCCCCATCTGGTCTTCTGATTTCTGATAGTTATATTTCCGTATGTAACCCCCATTATATTTGCAAAATATTCAACTCTCATTGGAATGACCTCAAGAGCCTTGTCTGCAAGCAACTTTATTTTCTCAGGAGTAAATTTATCTGTACTTTCCGATTCGAATCTTTTCTTTCGTGTCTTAATCTCTTCGATATGTTTGCTTATCCAGGCTTCCTTCTTCATAAGAATCTCTTCAATATCTTTCTCTGAAGCAAAATGCGGAGCTCTTACAGTGATACTCAAATCAGAATTCACCTGAATAGCTACAGTCTTTCTGTTCGATCTAATTATTTTAACATCCATAAGTCTTTCCTGTACCTGAATTTGTTAAGTGATTGATAAATAGTAAACGTTAGTATTTATACCTCATGGGCGAAGGTTTGTTACCGTACAGCTATTGCTCAAGCGGGGTGCTCGTTTCTTTTTTATATTTACCATATCATACAAATATAGATTTCCATCTGCTGCATGCCTAATCAACATTTCTATCCTGAAAATATTAAACCTTTCAAGTTCCCCAGTATTACTATCATAAACAGGAAGTGCAAATCTTGTAGTAAATCTGTAGCAACCGTACATTGCTTTCGTACTCAAAAAAGATCCAACATATTATCCAGATATATCTTTTCTCTGACATGGATCTGATATTCCGGTTTAGTCATATAATATAACAGAAATTCCAAAATCAATGCACTTCCAAGTCCTCGTCCTTCAATCTTAAAATTAGAAAATCCCATTGGCATATAAATATCTTGGATATCAGTCACACTAATAAACCCAGGGTTCTCCATTGCTTTGGAGAAAAGATAGCCTTCTCCTGCGCCCGGTGCTGCACAGACATGATCCTGACAATTTTCTCCCAGATTTTTCTGACTGACTGTTTCATAACAAGCTTTTCTATCTTTACAACCAAACCAACAGCATTCATTGCACAGGAATTCCACTTTTGCTTTTTGCTGTGCATTCATCTTGTTTAGTTGCTCGAATTTTTTATTAAGGCGAAAATCCGGGACTATATAATGAAATTCTTCTCTGTCTGTTTCCCGCAAAAAGTCGCTAAAATCCGTCAGTACCTTTGTAGTCGATGAGACTAGATAAAGCCCGGGATAATTCTTTTGCAGATAGTTTAGCAGTAAATCTGAATGAATGATCACACCATTTTGAGGTTCATTTCTTTCTTCTAGCAATGAGCAAAGTGTATTACATTTCCGATCCTGCAAATGTTCTTCTCTCAAAAGTGAATTACTGAATGTCAGTCGGGCAGATATCTTATAGTTCTGCATCAAATCCAATACTTTCTCTGTTTCAGTATCTCCAAAGGAAGTTCGACCGCCACCCCAGATACAGTCTGATGGGGCTCCGTATATGGAACCGATCTCACACCAATCATAAAAATACTCTCTGTGTTCCCGAAACAATGACAGAAATACTCGATACAATTCGTAAAACTCAAATAGTCCCGGCAAATGATAATATGCTTGATTTTTCATGTTAACTCTCCTCGCGTCAAAATAAAATCTTATCTTGCCACTATACACTGTGATGCGTATACTGCAGCCATTGCTCCGGTCACGCTCAATGCAACATAAAGTGCTGCCCACCAGCCCGATCCTCGTTCCATCAGCTGATTGGTTTCTAATGCAAAAGATGAAAATGTTGTGAAACCACCACAAATTCCAACTTTCAAGAACAATATCAATTGTGGATTCCAATCTTTCTTTGCGCCAAAGGCTACTACGAGTCCTATCACAAATGCTCCGATAATATTGATCAACAAGGTTTTTATTGGGAAACCATTTTGCGGGTTGATTGGAATTAAGCCAATCAAATAACGGGCTACAGCTCCCAGGAACCCTCCCGTTCCGACTATAATACAATTCATCATTTTTTGTCTCTCCTACAAGTAATACATTAGTTAATGTCTGCTTTATTATACCATCTGTAATACTGATCTGCATCAAAACTAGCTTTAGTTTGTAAATAATACATATTTCAACTTTCCTATCTATATGATAAATGTACCTTTTTAAGGCCTGTGGCATCTAAGGACTTTTTGCATATAAAAAAAGCTCTGCGTACTTCTCACACGCAGAGCTTAAAATCTTCTTGAAAGAATATCATTATTTGCTTTCTGGAATAGAATCTTTTCCTACTGTCATCATCAGAATGATTGCTGCTATAAAACTTACAGCACATGCGATAATTGCAGCAAGAACAGAAGAATCAAAACCTGTCTGAGGATTAATTACCTGAAGCCATCCAAAGATTCCGTTTGTTCCATATACATACTGTTTTACTCCACCAAATCCGATGATAGCACCACCAATACCAGATGCAAGACAAGCTAACATAAATGGTTTTTTAAACTGTAATGTTACACCGTAAATGGATGGTTCTGTAATACCAACCATTGCAGAAATAATAGCCGGTCCACAAACACTTTTCAGTTTTTTGTTCTTTGTTCTAAGCATGATCATAAGAACAACTCCAGCTTGTCCGAATGCAGATGCAAGACCAGCAATTGTAATAGGGTCGTAACCTAATGTTGCAAGATTGTTTACAGAGATTGCAACAAATCCCCAATGAACTCCAAACATAACACATACCTGAATAAGTGCTCCGTATAAGAAACCTGAAATAGTTGCATTCAGATTGAACAGTGCTGTAAATGCTGCACCGAGTAAATCACTTGCAAATGTTGCGATTGGTCCGATAATCAGGAATGCAAGAATAATACTAATTAAAAGTGTCAGCGCAGGAACAGCGAATGTTTTAAAAGAGACACTAATTCTTTTTGCAAAGAATTTTCATTTTTGCTGCAAAATAGCAGTTAAAATTACTGGAATTACAGAACTTGCATAGTTCATTAAAAGAACCGGAATTCCAAGAAATTCTACATATACATCTGTCTGGAAGATAGTGCCACTGAATAAAGTATAAAGTGCATCTCCAGCCATGATTGTTGTTAGAGACGGATATACCAATGCTGCTCCTATTGCCATTCCGATAAACGGTGTTCCACCAAATTTCTTCATTGAAGTATATCCGAGGAATATTGGCAGGAAGTTAAAGAAACAATCTCCAACAATGTTTAACATCTGATATGTTCCGGATGTAGTCGCAAGCAATCCTGTTGCAGCAAGAAATGCAAGCAGTCCCTTGATTACACCTGTTGCTGTAAGCATTCCAAGTACCGGTGTAAACACCCCACTGATCACATCAATAAACTGATTGGAAATCTTTTTCTTTTTCATTTCCTGTTTGAATTCTTTTGCATCTTTTAGTTCAACTTCTTTTTCTGTTGTACCCATCATTGTCTGCAGTTCGTTATAAACATCTGCTACGTGCTGCCCGATTACGATCTGATACTGACCTCCACCTTTTACGATAGAAAGAACTCCGTCAATCGCTTTTACTGCTTCGTCATTCGCCTTTGTCTCATCTTTCAGCTGAAAACGCAGTCTCGTTGCACAGTGATATACATTCTCAATATTTTCCTGACCGCCAACTTCTTCGAGAATACTTTGAATCATTTTCTCATACTTCATTTTGTTTTCCTTCCTCTCTCCTTAAAATTTTTATCTAAAAAAACCGTTTGGTCTTTTTTCAAATGTAATGGATATTCTTTTTCAGTAACAAGGATGAACTTACAATCACGTATTGCAGTAATTTTGATTTTATCAATATTTCCTTCCTTCCACTTCATATCCAATACTGCGCCTGTTTTCAGACAGATTCCATTAACCTCTCCATCTGAAAGACTGTTCGGTAATGCCGGTAAAAGAAATACTTTGTCTGAATAATCCTGTATAAGCATCTCCAGTAACCCACAAGCTCCTCCAAAGTTTCCGTCAATTTGGAATGGTGGATGATTGTCGAACAGATTATTTAAAGTTGCATATTCAAGCAATTCCTTTAAGTTTTTCCAAGCTTCTTCTTTCTCCCACAGTCTTGCATAAAACAGTATGATCCATGCCTTGCTCCATCCAGTATGGCCTCCACCGTATTTCAGTCTGCGCTCAATCGTCTGTTTTGCAGCTTGAGCGAGTTCCGGTGTCTTATCCATACGTATCTGTCCTGCAGGATATAATGCAAACAGTTGTGAAATATGTCTGTGTCCGGGCTCGACTTCATCATAATCTTCACTCCATTCCTGAATCTGTCCATATTTACCGATTTGCAATTCTGGCATATGATTCAGTCGCTCGTTTATTGCTTCATTCAGATCATTCGGGAGTTGATTTTCTTCCGTGATCTCCAGATAACCATTAAATAGTTCTTTGATGATTTCTGTGTCCATAGAAGCTCCCATACAGAGACATCCTGCCTCTCCTTTTTGATTCAGATAGATATTTTCAGGAGAACTGGATGGTCCTGAAATCCATTTTCCATGAGCATCTTTTACCATGTATTGAAGGAAAAACTTAACAGCATCTTTCAGTATTCCATAATATTCCTTCAAGAACTCCCTGTCTTTTGTATATTTGTAATGTTCAATCAGATGCAAACAGAACCAGGCACCGCCCATTGGCCACAGGGTAGATGACACATGATTGTCCTGAGGTGCACAGTCTCCCCAAATATCTGTGTTATGGTGACAACAGAATCCATCAATTCCATACATCTTTTCAGCAACGTCTTTGCCGTGCGGATACATTCTTTGCAAATGTTCTAACAAAGGCATGTGGAGTTTAGATAACCCTGTTTTTTCAGCAATCCAGTAATTCATCTCTATATTGATATTAATTGTATACTTGGATCCCCACATAGGCTCAAATTCTTCATTCCAGATCCCTTGTAGATTTGACGGAAGACTTCCTTCACGGCTAGAGCTAATTAGAAGATATCTTGCGAAATTATAATATGTATTTATTAATTCAATATCTTCTATGCCATTACGCATTTGCTCAAGTCTTTTCCGGTGTCGTCAGATGCTCATAAGAGTCTTTTATAATTCAATTTCAGATTACTTTTTTTCATAGTAAGATAAATAATCCTTTCTATGACGTTCTTGTAATGTTCCATAAGATTCTTTTTTCAGCATTACTCAATACATCCATACACCACTGAAGCGGATGTTCACTTCGGAAAGATGTTCTTGCTGTGATAAATAGTGTTGCTTCTTTGGCATCCTCTACTAATAAATGACTTCCCATTCGTGAAATTTTGCCATTTTTAGTTTTTACCTGTACAAGCAATTCAAATGCAATCCCGTGATCTCCACCTTGTTTTCCATATAAACGGATTTTATTGCCATCCAGGACTTCTGTACCATCACAGAAAGATGAACCACGTCCTGATCGGTTATCTTTTCTTGTTAAAAACAAATCAAAGTTGAGAAGTTCGCCATCTACGGATTTCAATTGATATACAATTATATGATCCGGATTGCTGGCAAAAAATTCTCTTTCATATTTTCCTTTTTCAGATTCATATTGGATTTTTCCAACAGCTCTTGAGATATCTAATTCTCTGTTATACGTTTGAACTTCTACACTTTCATGCTGAACGCTTAAAAGCCCCCCTTGATCCTTTTTGAAGATTGTTTTGCCTCTCTGCTTATAAAAATCTATCCAAACATCTCCGAGTGTCTGATAATGTCGCATATGCGGATATGTTGCATACATACTTCGCTCTGCGAGAAGTTCTGCCTGTTCGATTTCTCCATTTAATAAGAGTTCTCGAACTTTTGTATAGTTCTCTCGCGCATCAGGATTTACACGTTCCATAAAACTTCCGGTCCAAACAGAATCTTCATTAATTTTGAAGTCGTTCAGTTCCGGTTTTTCCAAATACCATTGCTCCGAGGAATCCATTTCCTATCGGCAATGCTTCATTCCAATCTTTAGCTTCTTCACGAAAACATATTTTATTCATTTCTTCTTCCTCATCTTTTCACTACGCTTTCTTGAATCTGTTGTTATTATAACAATAAAAAAAAGAAAGACTGAAAAGTTTCTATTTTGCGAACTTTCCAGTCTTAAAAATTATGGATGATTTCATTTTTCCATTGGGAATCCGTATTTATTTTGATACGCAATTGCAATTCGTTCAATTAACAACTGATATAAAACAGGATGGTTTTGAACCAAATCTTTATATTCCCAATCTATACAGAGATCAACTCGAGGGTCTTTCTCCATTTCTCTGTTTGAAGTAAACAGAACTACTTTTGCTTTTGTTTCTTCAAAACACTTCTTTGATGGAACATCTGTCAGATGCGTATACTCACTAATATACCTTCCGGAATTTGAAAAAATAAGCAGTAGTGTATTTTCTTTTGCATGACTAATATACGCTACTTGTTTTCTGTCATTTGTAGTTGTGTAAATGAACTTCTGGTAAAAAGACATTTTATGCTGAAAATTCAATGCAGCAGTCTCTGAATATCCTTCTCCAAATGCAGCTACTTCTTCATAATCATGAATCAACGTGACCAAGTGTTCTATTTTTTTAGAGTCAGTATTGAAAAATAAATAGCGAATATCTGAAAACAGCACATCCAGATATTCTTCCGTTCCTTTTTGCAATATATAATCTGTAATATTTATCGTATTTAGATCTTTTATGTAAACTTCTCTTTTCCCTCTACTGTATGCTTCTGCTTTAAATTCTTTGTAATCCTCAAATCCTAATTGCTTAACGAATTTGGAGACTGTAGATTTTGAAACAGAGCACAAATCAGCCATAGTACCTATGGAAATGTTATTCAATTGATGAATATGTTCCAGCATAACTCGAGCAATATGATATTCTATTGATTCAGGTGACATCTCACCGGTTATTGATGATAGTCTTGTATATAGTGTGCCCATATATTTTCTCCCTCATGATTTTCTCTTGTGGTGATTCTGTTTTTATAATAACATAAAATGTTTAGGGAAGTACAGTAAGATTACCAAAGATGAATTAATCACGTTGATGAGTGTTCTTGTAAATCCGATATGCGGAAATCTCCTGAAAATTTCTTTCCATCTTCTATTTGTTGCACACTACCGTTATCTTACCGATTATCAATTTTCTCCGGAAACATATCATGATTACTCATACGATTCCAGGCAACCTGCTCCCAGTTGGTACCTGGCTTTCCATAATTACAATACGGATCAATGGACAAACCTCCACGTGGAAGAAATTTCCCCCAGACTTCTATATATTTCGGTTCAAGAAGCTTGACCAGATCTTTCATAATTATATTGATCACATCTTCATGAAAATCTCCGTGGTTTCGGAATGAGAACAAATACAATTTCAAGGATTTACTCTCCACAAGACGTTCGTCCGGAACATAGGAAATCGTGATCGTTGCAAAATCTGGCTGTCCGGTGATCGGGCACAGACTTGTGAATTCCGGGCAGTTGAACTTGACGAAGTAATCGTTTTCAGGATGTTTATTCTGAAATGCCTCCAATACAGACGGATCATAATCCATACGGTATTCTGTTTGCTGATTTCCCAATAATGTTAAATTTTCTTTTTCTCTCATTGCTTCCTCCTCTATCTCAACGCAGGGTCTTCTACGTGATTCGCCTGAAATGCTGTTGCGCGATCAATGCATGTTCCGCATTTTCCGCAAGGCTTCTCTCCACCTTCGTAACAGGACCACGTCAACTCATACGGAACTCCCAGTTCTAATCCAATCCGTACTACTTCGGCTTTGGATACATTTACAAAAGGAGCTTCTATTTTCAGCTGATGTCCGGAGCCTTCCCAGATTGCTTCATTCATCGACTGATTGAATACCGGTGAGCAATCCGGATAAGCAAAACCGGCAGAATCATCTGCATGAGCTCCATAATAAATCACTCCACATTCCTTGCTCAGTGCGATACTTGCTGCCGAAGAAAGAAATAATCCGTTCCGGAACGGTACATATGTACTTACAGGCTTATCGCCATTTGTTTTTGAAATCTGCTCTGCGTAACTCTCCTCCGGAATTTCTTCCGTGGACTGTTGAAGCAGTGAACAGTTGCTATATTGAAATATCTTACTTAAATCCAGGAACAGATGCTCCACGCCATAATATTCGGCAACTGCTATTGCAGCCCTGATTTCTTTATCATGCTTCTGTCCATAGGAAACCGAGAGTGCAATCACCTGGTCTTTCCCGTACTTTTTGATTGCCAGTCCTAATGCCGTTGTTGAATCGATTCCTCCACTAAAGAGAACTAATGCTTTCATCTCCATCACCTCACTACTTATTTATACGCCCCGTTCATTTGGATCCCAGATTACTTTATGCATCTGAATCTGCAGACGCACACCATTCGACCGATGTTTCAGCATAAATTCTACAATCTGCACTGGTTCTATGGATCCAAAAACAGGACTAAGATACACATGACACCTGTTTGTCAGATTATAAATCTGAATCACGTCCAGTGCTTTTAACAGATCTTTCTGGCTGCCACATACAAACTTTACAGTATCATCCTTTCCAAGCAGTTCCATGTTCTCTGTTATCATATATTCTTCGCACCCACTTGACGGTAACTTATAATCCATTGTAAATACCGGTCGTTCTTCGCAAAATGCAGATAAATCAACTGCGCCATTTGTCTCAATTTCGACCTGTAAACCGGCTTGTAAAAGAAGGTGGATCAATTCTCTGATGTCTTTTTGCAGCAACGGTTCTCCACCTGTAAGTGTCACGTTGCGAATACCGGTTCCTAAAACATAATTTAAAATCTCTTCTGGAGTTTCCTCTTTATATTGGCAATCAGGTTCATTGGCCCACATAGTATCACAATAACTGCATCGCAGATTACATCCTTTGAAACGGATGAAGACTGCCAGTTCTCCTGCACGTGTGCCTTCCCCATTAATACTGGTGAATTTTTCTACTACTTTCATTTACTCTTCCTCATAAACCGCGCAATTATTCGGTGTTTCATATACTTCCACACAATGAACCCCGTATCCAAGTTCTGTTAATTTCTTGTAGAAATAATATGCAAAATTTTCTGCTGTGGGACGAAAGGAAACTTTCTCCAGATGAAAGTCCTCATTCTGAAGCGCAGCTACTGTTTCTGCTTTCAGAGATCCCACTTCGTAAATCAGACTATGGTCAAAGGAATCACAAAGCTTTTTCAGATCCTTTTTCAGATTACCAAAGTCCACTACCATTCCCCGTGTCTGTCCTTCTTGCTCCAGCTCCTGACTTTTGATTTTTGCAACAACATTCCAACGATGTCCGTGGATATTTCTGCATTTCCCCTCATATTTCCAGAGAAAATGTGCTGCGTCAAAACTGGCTTTTGTTTGCAAATAATACATATTTCAACTCTCCTGTATTTGAAATGTATGTACCTTTTAAGAGCTGTGTATCCTAAGCGGAGCGTTTTATATATATGGGAAAGTATTTCCTGAATAATATAAAAAGCTCTGCGTACTTCTTTGCACGCAGAGCCTAGAATCTTCTTAACTAGCCCTGGTTTTGTTTTTCGACAGGAAGGTACAAATGAACTGTCGGCTGTTTTTCACAGCATGAAAATTATACCACAGAAAATCAGTTTGTCAAATTGGTTTTTCTATTTTAACGAAATGGTGTCCTATTTCCCATATTCTATTCTCCCAGGAAATATCTTCCGTAAGCATCTGCTGCCTTAATTGCTGCGCATACAGTCTCAGGTGTCACCTCAAATGGCATGTTATGAAGTGTATCATTCTCTGCACAGGCTGCTGTCGCAACTGCCATAAGCTTCTCGTCTGTCACTTCTGTGATACCAAGTTCTTTTAATGTAACAGGAAGTCCCAGTTCAATGCACCAATCTATAATGTCTTCCAATTCTTCTGCCGGAATGTCTTCCAGAACAAGTTGTGTGATTGTTCCAAATGCAACTTTCTCTCCATGATACATATGATGACACTCGTCCAAAACTGTGAATCCATTATGAATTGCATGTGCTCCTGCAAGACCGCCACTCTCAAATCCGATTCCACTAAGCAATGTATTAGCTTCAATTACCTTCTCAACAGCTTTTGTGCAGGCTCCTGCTTCCAGAGCAAGTTTTGCCTTCACACCTTCATTCATCAATGTATCAAAGCACAGTTTTGCGAGTGACATCGCTGCCATAGTAACATTTCCACCAGCACAAGTTGTTGCTTCGCTAGCCTGACAGGCTCTTGCTTCAAAATAAGTTGCAAGTGCATCACCCATTCCGGAAACTGTCAGTCTGACTGGTGATTTTGCAATGATTTCTGTGTCCATCAGAACCATGTTTGGATTAGCTGGGAGGAATAAGTATTCTTCGAATACGCCTTCATCAGTATAAATAACAGAAAGTGCACTGCATGGCGCATCTGTAGATGCAATTGTCGGACAGATCAGTACCGGCACTTCTTTGTAATAAGCAACTGCTTTCGCAGTATCAAGGATCTTTCCTCCGCCAATACCAATAACAACATCACAGCCCTTTTCATTCATAACGGCTACCAAACGATTAATTTCTGTCTTGCTACATTCTCTGTTGAAATACTCATACACTGGTTCAATATCATATCCTTCAAATCCAACTTTGAGAACGTCTTCAATACGTTTATACCCCGACTCTGTGATCAGTACAAGTGCTTTTTTACCATACTTCTGAGCATATTCACCCAGCTTTTTCATCTCACCTGCACCTTGAACATATTTGCTCGGACTACATAAAATATTTGCCATTTTTGTCTGCCTCCTAAACTCTTTATTTGTATGTTATTAAATTAACAATCTAAAGATATTGTAGTCCTTCTCTACAAAAGTGTCAATAAAATCTAATTGAATTTTCTGTAAGAAATCGGCTATATAATCACTACTCACAGCTGACTGTATCAAACAACCCTTTAATTCATCTCAACGTGCAAACACCCCTGCTAAAAATCCCCTCTTCTTCACCTGCTGGACTTCTGCCCCACTTCTCATAATCAGCGCAAACATTCCCATGTTGCGAAGATCCTGCCGCAGATTTACTGCCTGTTCTTCTGCCAAACCATCTTTTACTAAGAATGGCGTATCATTCAGACTCACATTCTTCGGGAAATCATATTTTCTCGCGATGCTTACAAACTCTGACCTCTTACCGATATAGTCAACCATACTTCCAAGCGCGATCACCTGTTTTGAATGATACACCGATGGATCTACTTCATACACTTCTTTTTCATCACCAACTGGTTCAAACTTATATTTTGCTGTATAGAAATCCAGTGCCTCCTCAATATAAGAACACGCCTCTCCGTCAAGCTCTTCATACAAAACACACGGCAAACTCGCTACAATTCTTCTTGTTTCTGTTTTTTCCATTCCTGTTAAAATCTGCAGAAATTTAGCAACTTCCAATTCTTTTCCGTTGCAATCAATTAATGTTACTTTATAAAATAGTTTTTTGTTTATCATAGTCTTGCTCCATTTTCATTTTTTATAACAAAAATTTTATTTTATTATAACTGAAACAGGGTGATACTGTCTACAGATTTTCTGTTTACAGCATCACCCTGTATTTTACTTATTTTCTCACTGAATAAAATTTAAAAATTCTCAGATTTCATTTCCAGCCTGATATCCGCTGCGAATCGCTGCTGAGATATCTGCTGTTCTCTCACCGCTGCAGTCTCCAACATATACAAATGGAACTGTCAGCTTACTGTCGTCGAAGAGATTCTTCTTAGACCCGAGTGCATTCACAATTGTATCTGCTTCAATTGTAACCTCTGACTCGTCTTTTGTATTCACAGCATGAATCACATTATTCTCGATGGAATTCACTCTTGTATTCACATACTCTTTTACATCGTGTTCTTCAAAGTCTTTTTTGATCAGTGGCATTACTGTCTCGGATTCTCCTGTTGCAATCTGATCCAGCATCTCGACAATGCTTACTTTCAGATCTTTCTGTGCAAGAAATTCTGCTGTTTCAGTTCCAACTAATCCTCCGCCAAGTACTGCACATGCTCCACTCACTTCGCATCCTGCAAGAACATCCCAGGCAGAAACAACATTGCTGTCTGTAACAGACATTGGAAGATCCATGTTATGCGCACCAATGGCAAGAATTACATGATCAAACTTATTCAGCTCTTCACAATCTACTTCTGTATTTAATTTCACATCTACAGAAAGTTCTGGTAGAATCTTCTCATAATATTCAATAGATCTTAAAATCTCGCTCTTTCTCGGTGGAACTGCTGCCAGATGGATCTGTCCGCCAATCTTATCTGATTTTTCAAATACCGTTACTTCATGCCCGCGTTTTGCTGCAACTCTTGCTGCCTCAAGTCCGGCGATTCCTGCACCTACAACTGCAACCTTTTTCTTCTCGTCTGCAGGTTTGATAAATATAGTTCCTTCGTTTCCGTTCTCTGCATTTAATACGCAGGAAATGTATTTACGTCCCTGAATTGCATCTACGCATCCTTTATTACAGTTCAAGCATTCTCTGATGCACTCTCCGGATATAGCTTTATTGGCAATATCTGCATCTGCAAGCATGGAACGTCCATAAGCTACAATATCGGCATCTCCGTCTTCGAGGATCTTCTCTCCTGCTTCTAAGCTGACAACACGACCAACTGTTGCAACCGGAACGGATACCAGTTTTTTCACTTCTCTGGCTACCGGAAGTGTCCAGTTATACGGAACATCTCCCATTGGCGGGATTGTATCTCCCATGTTTCCTGTATGGTTCGCCTGAGCAACCTGAATCATATCGATTCCAGCCTCATCAAGCATCTTTGCAAACGGATTCCTTCTTCTGCCTCAAGTCCGCCTTTTCCACGAAGTGATCCATCAGGATTTACTGTAATGATTGGCAGTTTATACTCAATCATAAGATCCGGTGCAGCTCTTTGATTCTGCTACTACTTCGAGTGCATATCTTGTACGGTTCTCAAGACTTCCTCCATACTGATCTTCTCTATGGTTCAGAATTTTTGAACCAAAGGGAACCAAGAAGACGATCTCCATGTACTTCAATCGCATCGATTCCTGCTTTCTGCGCCTTTGCTGCACATGCAGCGATACTGCTTTTAATATCTTCTAACTGCTCAACCGTTGCCTCTGTTACAAAATGCTGCATATCATGATGAAGTTTTGCATAAGCGCCTTTCGTAAGTCTGTCGCATTCTTCCATCTGTTTCTTTGCCTCTTCCGCATTTCCCTCTGCCTGTGCTTTTGCCGCAGCCTGTCTTGCAATACCTGCTTCCATGATCATGCGTCCGACACCAGGAACATCATACTCCGGATGGAACAACTGAAGTGCAAGCTTACAGTCATACTTATGTAATGTGTCTGCCAGATTTTTATATACAGGAATCTGGCTGTCGTCATAAAGCTTTGGTGTCGGTGAAGCTGTTCTTACAGGAGCTACATCTCCGATAACAACATACGCTGCTCCACCTTTTGCAAGTCTTTCATAGAAGTTCAGACTTCTCGCCCCAATCGATCCGTCTCTTTCTTCATAACCTGTTGTAAGCGGTGGAAACATGATTCTGTTTTTAAAAGTAAGATTTCCGACCTTAATCGGTTCTGATAATTTATTCCCCATCTTTTTTCTCCGTTCTATTTTATTTCTAAATTTATTATCTGTGATTTTTTCTTCAATTACAGTTCTTCTGCTAGCTTATGTCCTGCAGCAATTGCATCTTTCAGAGTTCCGACTTTATCACAGTCTCCGATAAAATGAACTCTCTCTTCTGTATTCTCTACTTTGTTCGGTGCATAACCAACTGCAAAGATCAGTGTATCCGCATCTGTGATATGATACTCCTGTCCGTCTTTCTCATAAGTGATCGTAGTCTCATCAACCTTCGTCACCTGACTGTTCAGTTCAATCTTTACACCTTTTCTCTTGAGTCTCATTGTCAGCTGACTCTTAGCTGCGCCGCCTTCTCCCGGCATCAGTGACGGTGTCATCTCAATCACTGTGATGTCACGGTTTGCAGGGAACATGTCATCAATCAATGGTGCAAGATAATCTGCAGTTTCACATCCAACAGATCCGCCCCCGAGAATAACGATCTTTCTTCCCGGGTATTTTCTTCCGGCAAGGACGTCATCGGCTGTCATTGTCTGCTTGAACACTTTGAATGGAGGAATTTCCTTCGGAACTGCCCCTGTAGAACAGACAACTTCATAATCCTTGAATTCTCCTGCAAGCATCTCCGGAGTTACTTCACAGTTCATGCGGACTTCGATTCCTTCGTTCTTCAGACGACGTGCCATAAACTTAATTACTTTACAAAGTTCCTGTTTAGCGATTGGAACTGCTGCCAGTCTTAAAAGGCCTCCAAACTCTCCGCTTTTTTCGCAAAGAATAACTTCATGTCCGCGTTTCTTCGCAACATAAGCTGCTTCCATTCCCGCCGGACCCGCACCGATCACGAGAACTTTCTTCTTTTCATCAGCTTCCTCGATCTCATCAGATTCTACTGATGGATTCACTGTACAGCTGATCGGATTACCAAACATAATTCCTGTCAGGCAGCGTCCACATCCAATACATGGACGGATATCATCTGTTTTTCCTTCTGCAGCTTTATTAACAAATTCACTGTCACACAAATTCGGACGACCAATCATACAGATGTCAGTCTTTCCGTTAGCAATGAGTTCTTCCGCTACCCATGGTTCATTGATTCTTGCAACTGTAGATACCGGAATATTCACATGCTTTCTGATTTCCTCACTTGCATGTGCATGCGGTGCCGGTGATGTACCAGGTGCAGGCATAGAACTACCTCTCTTAATTGTATTTCCTCCAGAAACATGGATAAAATCAACACCTGTTTTCTCAAGCTGTTTGGATACATAGATCATATCATTCAGTGTCAGACCACCCTCACTGTACTCGTCTCCTGAAATACGAACATCGATAATGAAATCATCACCGCAAAGCTCACGGATTTTAGCAATTACTTCAAGTGTCAGTCTGAGACGTCCGTTAATGTCTCCGCCGTATTCATCTGTTCTCTTGTTATAAAGAGGTGTAAGGAATCCGCCAAGCAGTCCATGTGCATGTGCACACTGGATCTCAACTCCGTCTCCACCTGCAATCTGGAAACGGCGTGCTGCCTCCCCGAACTGCTGAACAAGTACATGCAATTCTTCAACAGTTACAGCTCTCGGAGCTGATTTTGCATAATAAGGTCCAACATTAGAAGGGGCGATCAGCTGCGGTGTTCCCGGAATCGGGAATGCCATGTAAGCCGGATGGAACAACTGTGCTAAAATCTTCGTATCATACTGATGTACTGCATCTACCAGTTTCTTCCAACCTGGAATATAAGAATCATCATAGATAGACATATCTCCCGGTAAATATGTATATACTGGCTCTACAGTCGTAACTTCTGTAACAATCAGTCCGACTCCCCCCTTCGCTCTTGCTGAGTAATGCTCAACCAGTGCGTCTGTTACATAGCCTTTATCTGCCATGTTTGTAGAGATTGGCGGCATAAAGATTCTGTTTTTTTACCGTAGCCTTTCCAATTTTAATTGGTTCGAATAAATGTGGAAAATATTCATTCATTTTCTGTTCCTCCAATTTTTTCTTAATTAAATATCAATCCTGCAAAAATTGATAATACCGTGGTGCATGGCGATCGCATACAAGGCAAGTCCGTTTGAATTATCAAGCGAAGAATATGGCTACAATGTCAAAGTAAACTACTGGATGCCGTTCGTATACGGTCAGGGACTTCACGACGCATCCTGGCAGTCTTCCTT
>ENA-OQDT01000729-OQDT01000729.1-human-gut-metagenome-genome-assembly--contig:-NODE-729-length-21188-cov-11.161578_pt1 | contig 21188 bp, 28 predicted proteins | sample MGYA00242786_ERZ504617 | MGnify/ENA primary metagenome ERZ504617 (study PRJEB26092, sample SAMD00036337) | human gut metagenome | host: Homo sapiens | study: EMG produced TPA metagenomics assembly of...
AGAGACGCAATACGGGCAATCAGTTCATCCATATCAAACGGTTTTGTAAGATAATCGTCCGCTCCGGCCCGTAAGCCCCGTACTTTAGAAATGCTGTCATTTTTAGATGTGAACATCAAAATCGGCAGACTGTTCTCTTTGCGGATTTCTTCCAGCGTTTCAAAGCCATCCATACCGGGCATCATCACATCCAGCACTACAAGCTGGTATTCCTGCTCTCTTAATTTTTGCAAGCCTTCTTTCCCGGTATTACAAAAATCAGCTTCTATGTTTTCTGCTTGTACGCTACGTTTAATCAAAGCGCACAGCTCTCTGTCATCATCTATAATCAGGATTTTATTCATGGCGCAACTCCTTCCCTTGTTTTGTCCTTCCGTCAATCGGCTTTTCTGCGTTCTTTGGGATCAGCCAAACCCCAGCCATCTTTACAGCGCCGGGGATACGCCCAGCAGCGCAATAGTAATTTACTCTACGAGGTGTCACGCCCCACTTCTCGGCGGCCTCTTTCAATGTCATATAGTCCATTTCGCACCTCCACAAAGTACATTATAGTTCCTCATCTCGAATAATGCAAGAAACATAATATGAATTATAAAGTTTAATCTTACTGCATTCTCTGAACTTAGGATACTCATTAGAATGGGGGTTAAGATAACGATATAGATGCACTTCACCTTGCCCTCATACTGCGGCAACAGGGCTTTCAGTGCTTCAAGATTATCGCCGTGGATGATCATGTTCTCACTGTCGTTGTTCTCGGTGTGCTGCCCCTGCTCATCAAAACTGTATTGCCGCTCCAGCACCCGGAAGGGAACTTCCTGATGATGGTTCACGACTTTATTTTTACCGATCCATTCCAAGGTTAGCATGGCGTTTTTCTCCAATCTAAAAATTTCAAACTGCGGACAAAAAGGACGCATTGTTGTAGCAAGCAGGGCTTTTGTCTATACAAACGCCATTTTTGCGTTGCAAAATGCTTGTTGGGCTGTGCCCAATCCCCTTCATTCTGCACCGTTCCGATGCAGGCTGCGCGTTTTTTCAAAACGCTTCTATTTATATAAGGTAGAGTTTCAAGACAGTTGCGCTCTGCAATTTTGATGGAGACATCTCAAGCCAAACGAACAGCCAGCAACGGCCTCAACGGTAAGTGAGGTCATGATGCTGGCTGTTCTTCGTTCAGAACGGAAAACATTCGACATTTCCGCTGGTTCATGGTACACTACATCCAATCCATGCGAATCCGTTGGAGGTGATTGTGTTGCTTTCCCTGTACTTAGCTGTTCTTGACGATCAAAGCAAAGAAGAACAATTTATAGATGTATATAATACCTACAAACGGCTGGTCTACCATACCGCTTACAAAATTATGGGCGATTCGTATCTGGCAGAAGATGTACTGCAAGAGGTGTTTTTGTACGTTGCCAAAAATTTTTCTAAAATTCATCGAGAAAACTGTCACGAACTCGCTGCTTATCTCGTTAGTTGTAGTAGAAGCCGTGCATACGATATGCTTCGCAAGCAGCGAGAAGAACCGCTGGAGGAAGTCCCGGACGCACCAGATGACGCCCCGGTGCCGGATGATGCAGTAGTCAGCACCGATAACATCCAACACCTGACAGAACTGATTGGGCAGATGAAACCGGTGTATCGTGATCCGCTGCGCCTTTTGGCAATGGGCTACACCAACAGGGAGATTGCCGAATCGCTTGGACTGACGGATGAAGTGGTTCGGATGCGGCTTTTCCGTGGAAGAAAACTATTGTGGAAGGAGTTGAACAGCCATGAGTGAGCGGACAGAGATTTCTTTTGATGCAGCTTTGATGATGGCACTCCGTGCAGATGCACAGAAAGAACTGGACGAGCTGCCAACTCCGGCACAGCTTAAGGAACGCTACCCGGACACTTCCCGATGGGATGCTCGCCTGAAAGCGGCATTGCATAAACGCCGTCCGGTGCTGAAACGAGTGCTTGTTGCAGCCATGACGCTGGTAATTTTAACTCTCGGCGCGCTTGCAGTAAGTGCAGACTTCCGCAAGGCAGTCTACACGATGATTCAGAAGTTCTTGCCGATTGAGATGCAGCTGACGTATCAAGTGGACGGCGAACCGTTGGAACGATTACCGGATGGATACAGCGATCATTATGTGCCGGACGGCTTTGAAATGGACGATGCGCAGAAATTTGAACGAGCAGAAAACTTTTTACATGTTTACTCGTCAAAAGAAACAGAGGAAAGCTACACTGTCCGTTGTTCAATTATCCAGCCGGGGCAGCAGTCCCTATTTGATAATGAGCATACAGTGTACGAAACCGTAAAGGTCGGAGAAGCAGATGGCGTACTTGGAACTAGTACGGATGAACATGGAAAGAATGTTTATACTCTAAGTTGGGAATATCAGGGGATTACACATACCGTTATGGGAAACATTCCATACGATGAGATTATGAAAATTGCGGAAGGTATCCGTTAAGAAAGCCGGACACTTGTGAGAGTACACAAATGTCCGGCTTTCTTTTTGTCTGAACTTACAAAGATGGAAAATTTGAAAAAATTTCTCCTGAAAATTGAAACGAAGCGAATGCGAATTGCGTTGATTATACAAAGGCTCTTGTTAGGAGCAAAAAAACGGAGGTGTATGTCTATGTCGAAAAAGCGTTTGTTGTCCATTGTTATTTCAGCGGTGATTCTCTTGAGTTTTGCCTGCACCGCAATGGCCGCTGAAAAGTCTGAGCGGTATGTAGGTGATAGTACGGTCAACGGATCCATTTACCAAACATACTATCAGGTTGATGCCCAGACACGAACTGGAGTAAAGAAAATCAGCGTTTCAGGCGTTCTCTATGAAAAGGGAACAATTGGAACATGGCAAAAAGTAAGTAGCTGCTCGAACAGCAGCACGACCTCAACCTGCATGGTGAGCAGTAACTTTAACACTAAGCCCGGAAAATCTTATAGGCTGGAGTATTCTGCGACCTTTAACTATTCCGATGGACGGAGTGAAACCATTACTGGAAGTACCAGTAGATAAGTGGAGTTTGTTATATATTTCAGCAAGTTAGAAAGGTGTGAGGTAATTATAAAGGCGAGACCAACGCGAGTTATCCGATACCTAGCTATAGTCGCACTGTGCTTGCTTTTGGGCTTTATGCTTGGAAGAAAAAGCAAATATGAAAAACGAGATTATTTGAAACAATTCAAAATTGGAAAAGCAACATACTCTGAATCGTTGATATATGAGGCTTATGGCGGATTGCAAAATGATGGGATAATGTTAGCGGTATACTACGATGTGGATGCAGCCAAAATTATTCATCAACTCGATTCATGGGAGAAAATTAATGATTCTCCAACCATATCTTCTATATTAAAAAATGTGTCGTCATATTTTGGATTAGATTTTGTGATTCCTGAAATTGCAAGTGGAAATTTTTTTCTTTATGATAATAGTCAGCATAAGGAACTACGCTCGGAAGCCGAAATGAATACATTGCTTTTACATTCTGAAGATGTGAATTTTAGTCTCGTTGTCTGGGATGATGAGAAGCACACAATTTATATAGTAGAGTACAGAATTTAAGGAGGTTCGTTATGAAGAGGTTCGTATCATTAGTTCTTTCGGTGTGTTTTTTGTTTTCGATAAATACTGTGTCTTATGCTGCTAATACAAGCAGCCGTAAAGCTAGCAATCCTGTTATTCAAAGCATGAATGATAAGTATCATGTTGATTTTTCGGGAATGTCGATAGATGAATTAAATAAGTTTATCGATAAGATGAAAGATGAAGATCAAACACGCGCATCTGGAAATTTGTTAAATAATACACAGCTTGCATGGTTGGCAGCTGCGCAAATTGCACGGGATAAGGGATATGAATGTGCGGCTCTTATGGTTGAATTCTCTGTATATAATATTGACTATTCTGAGAGTGTGACGGACTCTTCGACGCCATTGCTTGACAAGTTAAACACGACAACAGTTTTTAATAATTATAAAAACAAAGTACTTAATAGTGGCTTGAAAGATTTTAGCGGAGGAAGTTGGTCTTTTACAATTCAAAAGTCTGATAATGCAGATTTATTCTATGCATTGCATAGGGTAAGCACCTCTGGAACAGGCTTCATGATTGGTAATTCTATAATGTATTATTTGATTACCGTTCATGACACATTTGATTTTGCATATGACAACAACTATGACGACTTGTTTACTACTACAGTGAACAATTGGGCTTGGTTGTGCCAGCAGACGCATGTGTTGAATCCCATAGAGATAAATCTTAGCACGGCTATTGGATAAAAAATCAGTGGTATTTATTTTTTTGCGAAAGTAAAAGTTGAAATCTAAAATAAGGATGGCTCTAACGTATGAAAAATTTTACGGAGGTGTTTCCAATGCAGAGCAACTGATGTATAAGAAATCTTGTGTATACTCTAAAAGTAAAGAAGGAAAATTAAAATAGCTAGTGAAAAAATATCTCGTAGAATTTTTTTGAAAGCAAGTGGGATTGTGGCTCTTTCTTCAATGGAGCTTAACTCTGGGCTGACTGCTTTTGCAGATAATCAAAGTGATGGAAGCAAATCTCATATCGAGAGATACCATAGATACGATTTTGATACAAAAGAAGAATCTATAGAGGAAATTATAGTTGAAACCAATTCCTTCACGGATGGAGAGACAACTGCAGGCTATTTTCCAAATGGAAAGATTTCGGATATTGATCTATCCGATCTGTATGCGATTATCGGAAGCAATGATATCACTGTTGTTGATAATCCAACGGCAACACCATATTGTAGTACGGTATGCCTACAGATAACGACCAATAATGGAGGGACAAATTATGGTTCTGGATTTATGATTGGGCCTAATGCACTTGCAACAGCAGCACATAATCTATACAGTATAAAGGAAAAAGCCTACGTTAAGTCGGTAAATGTCGCACCTGCTCGATCTGATAATAGTAAACCTTTTGGAAGCGAAAATGTATCGGCAAGTTCGATGATTGTTAGTGATTCTTATCTTGCTGGAACAAGTTCGGAGGATTGGGCGATTATTACGCTCAAGAATAATTTAGGAACGAAAACGGGATGGCTTGGGTTACATTGGCAGTCTAGCAATTATTCATCATCACAGTTGGTGTATGCTTATGGCTATCCGAGCCAAATAAATGGTGCCGATGCGAGATATCGGATGTGTAAATCTTCTGGGTATATTAGAAGTCAGACTTCAAAATATCTCAAGGGCGATTGGGATTTGACAGGTGGCTTTAGTGGTGGTCCTCTTGTAGAATATATTTCTGGAGCTGGGTATGTAGCTATCGGAATCCATAAAGATGGAAGCACAATTGATGGTTCTTCATATCCAACTTCTTATACAGGGGCATTGAGAATAACACAATCGCTTTATACGCTGTTCCTTTCATACAGAGGTTGATAAAATGAAATGCAAACGGAAGATTATGGTTGGCATAGCATTTGTGGCAGTGGTTCTCTGCATTCTATTTCAATCGAATACATTCGGAAGAAAAAAATCGGAACTTATAATTGAAGAAGTTGACCTGAAGAACAATTGTATTTATGCGACTGCAAAAAATCAATTATATGATACGGATGACAATTATATAATTTATGGCGTATCAAACTACTTGAAAGGAAATCTTCAGTTGTCGTATCTTAAAGAAGGCGAAAGCATTCTTGTGATATCAAACGGTAAGGTGTTGCTATCAGATCCGTATCAATTTGATAAAATATACAGTATTCAACTGTTGCAATAGCGTTTCATTTTCTCAATAAATAATATAAGCTATTTACAGCTGCCTCCTCTGTTAAGTGGTGGTGCAGTGCTTATTCTCAATAACGATGCGATTGATGAAAATGATAGACCTTTTTGGAATTTAGAATTTTCTCAATAATCAAGCCCCCAAAATGGCAAACTTGAAATCATCGAGAGATACATAAAATATAGGGTTAAATCGACTTTCGTGTCGAAAAAACAAGTGCTAGAAATAGCAAAATTCATTGAATTTTAGAATGACATTTATAAGAAACCAGTAGATTTGCCTGATATTTGTGATTTCTTTGACCGTTGGGCCATTGATTTTGCACTACATTGATTTTGCACTACTATGAGCAAAGGGAAAATTTAAAATAGGCAAACAACCCGCCATTTGCAGCGACTGCAAGTAGCGGGTTGTTTGGCCTATTTAGAGGTTAGTCTTTCAGTTTGCCATGGTCACAGCCAAGTGAGAGATAATGCTCAATCTCACCACTCAGCACAAGCTGGACGCACTCCAAGGGCTTGTTGTATAGTAGCCAATCAAGTTCAGCTCGCTGTGCCGGGGTATTGCCGTATTCGTCCTCGATGGCAAGGCAGTCAATGGCAATGGCAGAGCCATCAGCGAACTGGGCTTCCGCTCGGTTGGTGTCCATATTATAGTGCCAAGAACGTGCTTTTTGAGAACTATTCTGGTCAAAAATTCGATTTTGTTTCATTTGAATGCCCTCTTTGATGCTTTTATGATTTAGTTTTTTGACGAGATGAGGTCTCTTTTTTCTTTCTCTTGAGTCACCCAACCGCACTATCCTGCATCCGTAGCACAGATCACGCTGTCCACATCCGGGCGGTGCATAAGTTTTTGCAGGATGCCAAACTGCTTTTTGGTGCTGGCAGACACCAGATACTGCCACTTTTGCGGCAGGATGGGCAAATCTGCGATGCTCCACTTGACGTATTTGGCATCGTAGACATTGGGTGGTGCCAACTCCACCAAGTGCCCCACGCACCAGCTGACGAGATAACCGTTGCCTTCAAGGTAGCCGTCCTGACGGCTGGTGGCACCAAGAACTTTGGCATAGGACATGGCGACGGACGGTTTTTCCGCCACGATCAATTTTGCGATAAGAATCCCTCCAATCTGTTTCGGATTGCAATATGTACGGCGGCAAATGCCGCCTTGAAATCAGATGGGTTCGGTGCCCGGTTCGTCCGGGGCTTCGTCCTCGTCCGGCACATCGGTCGGAATCTCAAAATCGCCCTTGTACTCGGTGTAGTTTGCATCAGGGTCAAGGGCTTCTTCTGCGGTAGTGCAGCTTCTGCTCTGCTTTGGCTTTCTCGCTACGGAAATAGGCGAGGTCAGTTTTTGGTTGGGTCATGGCATCACGCTCCTTTACAACATTAGTGACATTCGACATTCTTGTTGGTTCGTGGTACACTACATCCAATCCATGCGAATCAGTTGGAGGTGGTTGTGTTGCTTTCTCTGTACTTAGCTGTTCTTGACGATCAAAGCAATGAAGAACAGTTTATAGATGTATATAATACTTATAAGCGGCTAGTCTATCATACCGCTTACAAGATTATGGGCGATTCGTATTTGGCAGAGGATGTGTTGCAAGAGGTGTTTTTGTACGTTGCCAAAAAATTTTTCTAAAATTCATCGAGAAAACTGTCACGAACTCGCTGCTTATCTCGTTAGTTGTAGTAGAAGCCGTGCATACGATATGCTTCGCAAGCAGCGAGAAGAACCACTGGAAGAAGTCCCGGACGCACCAGATAATGCCCCAGTGCCAGATGATGCAGCAGTCAGTGCCGATAACATCCAACATCTGACAGAACTGATTGGGCAGATGAAGCCGATGTACCGTGATCCACTGCGCCTTTTGGCGATGGGCTACACCAACCGGGAGATTGCCGAATCGCTTGGACTGACAGATGAAGTGGTTCGGATTCGTTATTTGTCAATTCTTACAAAGGGACTTCAACCGTCAATTACAGACACTTCAAGTTATTTGTATTATCGCACACCTCACTATCAGAGTCCGGAGACGATTGCGCGCCAGCACTATACCGATACGTGGGTTGAGCAGATTCTGTCTTACCCAATTGATGGCATTGATGTGAAGTCGTTAGCATGAACTGGTAAAGTTATTTATGATGAGAAAAAAAGAAAAAGTAATCACAATGACTGTGACCTTGATTTTGGTGGTCATACTGATTTGTATAAAAATCACTCACTTTGTGATAATAGAACGTCCATTGAAACAATGCAGGATAGTATCAGCATACCATCTTACAGTAGACACTAATGGTGCTCAAATTGACCAGTCTTGGCTATTTGAAAAGGATGACCTGACATATATAGATATTGCCAAAACTTTTGAGCAGACATATTTTGTCACTGATTATGCTGGTGGTTCTGGTGATAGCGGTGCACTCAATGAACTCACGATAGCTTTTGGTGAAACAATGGACGGAATGCCAGATATTCGCATAACGGTTTCTGAAAATGGCTACATTCAAATCAATGGTAAAAGAGCATATCCGCTTTCTCTTAAATATGCAGGCAAGAGGCTTTACGTACATCTTTTGGGGTGCTTACAGGATGGAGCCGATCTGCAGCAATAAGAATGACTAAGCAGAAGTTCCTGTGGAAGGTAAATGCATAAAAGTTTGCATGGAGGTGATTCCGATGCAGGATAAAAGTGAATCCTTAAAAACAAAGTCAGCCAAACAATTTTAACACTAAGTCCGGAAAATCTTATAAGCTGGAGTATTCTGCAACATTTAGTTATACTGATGGGCAGAGTGAGACCATTACAGGAAGCACCAGTAGATAAATCAAAAATCGAAAGGAATTAATATGAAAGTTGAAAAAATATCTCGCAGACTTTTTTTGAAGTCAAGCAGCATCATGGCATTGTCTGCATTAAGCTTTAATTCTGGAATGACTGTTTTTGCGGACGATTCAGGTGATAGAGAAAATTTCCGTACGGAAGAATACCATAAATACGATTTTGATACTGGAGAAGAATCAATTGAAAAAATTGTATTTGAAACTAATTCCTTGACGGATGAGGAAACAAGTGCAGGCTATTTTCCTAATGGAAAAATTCCGAATTTTGATATATTGGATCCTAGTGCGATTGTCGGAAATAACGATATTGTAGTTGTTGATAATCCGGCATCATCACCATATTGCAGCACTGTCTGTTTGCAAATAACAACTAGTAGTGGCGGCACCAATTACGGCTCCGGATTTATGATTGGGCCAAATGCGCTTGCAACGGCGGCGCATAATCTTTACAGTATAAAGGATAAAGCATATGTTAAGTCGGTAAACGTAGCGCCTGCACGTTCTGGCAGCAGTAAACCCTATGGAAGCGAAAATGTTTCGGCAAGTTCGATGACTGTTAGTAGTTCTTATCTTGCCGGAAAATCTTCGGAGGATTGGGCTATTATTACACTCAAAAATAATCTTGGATCAAAAACCGGATGGTTGGGGTTGCATTGGCAATCCAATAACTATTCGTCATCACAATTGGTGTATGCTTACGGCTATCCGAGTCAGATAAACGGAGTAGATGCTAAATATAAAATGTGTAAATCCTCCGGCCATATAAAAAGTCAAACGTCTAAATATCTCAAAGGCGATTGGAATCTGACAGGTGGATTTAGTGGCGGCCCACTTGTGGAATACATTTCCGGATCTGGATATGTGGCTATTGGAATTCATAAAGATGGAAGCACAGTAGATGGCTCACAATATCCAACTTCTTATACAGGCGCTTTGCGAATAACGCAGTCGTTATATACGCTATTTCTTTCTTATAGAGGCGAATAAAATGACAAAGAAAGTGGTTTTCAGCATTTGCACTGCAATGATAGTAGTTTTTTCCTTTGGGTTTTTCAAAGTGAATTTTTTAGATAGAAAAGAATCGAAGCTCACAGTCACAAATGTGGATTTGCAAGAGAACTGTATCTATGCAATAGCAAAAAACCAGTTGTATGATGCCGATGATGAATACATAATTCATGGAGCATCAGATTATTTGAAAGGGCAAGTTCAACTATCGCAAATTAAAGAAGGCGAAACAATTATCGTGATTTCAAATGGAAAAGTTTTACAATCAGATCCATACCAATTTGATACGATATATAGCATTCGGCCACAATGATTGCGCTTCCGAAAAATACACAAATGATAGTTATGTAAGGCGGCAAATGCCGCCTTGAAATCAGATGGGTTCGGTATCTTCCTCGCCGGGTTCTTCCGGTTCATCCTCCACAGGAATCTCAAAATCGCCCTTGTCCTCGGTGTAATTTGCATCAGGGTCAAGGGCTTCTTTTTCGGCCTGCTTTTTCTGCTTCTGCTTCGCAAAGGCATAGAAAACGCCGCCTGCCGCCAGCGCAATCAGCACGACTCACCCCCAGAAAGCCCGATGCGATCTTTGTGACCTTGTTTTCCTTGGACTGCTCCGTGCCGGATGCCGCCGCTTCTTCTGCGGCTTTCTTGGCTTCTTCCTCGGCTTTCAGCCTGTCCTGTTCCGCCTGCGCCGCCGCTTCCTTTTCGGCGGTATAAGCGTCCGCATCTTCTTCCTCCATAAGAGCCAACAGGTCGGCTTCGTCCACAAGGTTCATAAAGTGGACGGTCTGCTGCCCCTTGGCGTTGCGGTCAATGACCAGATAAAACGTGTTGCCAGACTTCGACACCAGCGTGATAAACTGCTGACCGCTGCCATCCGAGTAACTTGTGTGGTAATCGTCCACCAGCGTCAGATTGCCCTCCGGGGTCAGGGCACCAGAGGTTTCGTCCGTGACGGTGACAGTATCCTCCTCCACGACTTCCGGCAGAACCGGCTGCTCTACCGGGGCGGCTTCGCCCTCAAAGGCAAAAGCGGGAGCCGCCATGCCAGCGCACAGTGCCGCCGATACCAGCAGCGCACCCAGTTTCTTAATCCTCATCTGCATCGACCTCCTTCTCAAAAGTTGCACCCACGGCAGACAGCGCAGCCGGGTTCGGGGTGGCGGTTGCCGACTGCCGCAGCAGGGCAGCAAGCTGTTCCGGCGTGACCTTTGCGGTCCGCACCATCTCGTTGACCTCGGCGGAATCTTCCTCCTGAATGCGCCGCTCCAGAATCTCGATGCGGTTGTTCAGTTTGATGCGGCGCTCCTTCTCTTTTTCCAGCATTGCCCGCAGCTTATCCGATTTTTCGCTCATAAAACTCCTCCAATCATTTTGAAAGCCGTCCGAACCCGGCGAGATGCTTCTCCCAGTAGGACGAGTGGATATTTGCGTATTTGATGGGGTCGCCAGCGGACACCATCATGCCATTGCCCAGATAGATCCCGGTATGGCTCATGCCGGGGGTGTCGTAGGTGCCTTTGAAAAAGACCAGATCTCCGGGCTTTGCTTCGGCTTCGCTGATGTGCTGGCTCTTGTTCCACAAACCGTTGGCGGTGGTGCGCCCCACATCGTAGCCGTTCTGGTTGTAGACCCAGCAGACATAACCGCTGCAATCGAACCCGGTTTCCGGGGTAGAACCGCCCCACACATAGGGCGTGCCCACATACTTTTGGGCTTCCTTGTAGATGGCGGCAAATTCGCTGTCCGTCAGGGCTTCTGCCGAAACCTGATAATCAATACCCGGTGCGCCGGAGCCGTCCGAACCACCGGGCGGCAATCCGCCGTTGAACAGATAGGGTCTGCCGCCCAGCGTATCCTGAAAAATCTCGTACCGTTTCCATTGGTCGTTATTCAGTTCTTCACGAATGACCACTTCCAAGCCACGGTTCACCAGCTTGGTGTGGAAGATGCGGTACTCGTAGGGCACCTGCGTGGGGACTGGGATTCCTGCAGGAGTCATGACCCACACAGTCATATACCGGGTCTGCACCTCTACCCATGTGGTCAGCTTGTACTGCTTCTTGATGGTCTCCTTCAACTTGCCCTGCACCTCCGACCGGGTGTAATCATCATACAAAGTGGTCAGGAACGAAGTCAGCTGCCATGGGTCATGCTCAATGGGGTCAAGGTGATACTGGTACTCATTGTAGCCGGGGTGGTCGGTGGGGGTGCGCTTGATCTTTTTGTCCAGCTCCTTTTCCAGCTTCTTGTAGTCCTGTTCTGCGCCCCGGATGTCCCGGTCCTCAGCAGAGTACATGGTCTGCCCGGACACCTGTGTGCCGCCGGAAAAGAGGATGCCGCAAGACGAGAAGCCGGACATCACCATGAGGACGAGCAAAAGAAAAACGCCCACGATCACCAGAACGTGTGCGTTGCTCTTGGCGGCATTCGCCAGCCCTTTCACGGCAGTGCTGACGGCAGTTTTGCCCTTCTCCACCGCCTGTTCCATGCCGGACTTGGCGACAGATGCACCGTTGGATGCCGCTTTGCCGCCTGCGGTCTGCGCCGCCGTGCCCGAACGGGCGGCGGCATAGTAGCTTTTGTGGATTTCTTGCCGCTGTTTCCAGCGTGAAAGCCAGTTGGAGCCGCCCTCACCGGTGCCGGATGCGCCTGCATCTTGTGCCGCAGTCGGCTCTCGTGCAGAAGATTTTGCGGTTTTGGTGCCCTTCTTGCCCTGCATCTTGGCTTTCTTTTTCAGCTTCCGGGCATAGCGGCTCTTGGCAATATCGTGGGTGGTCTCGGCGGCTTTTTCGCCCTCGCTCAACGCCTGCACACCGACATTTTCATCCTCGTACTGGTCAACTTCGTGATGCACCGCAGACCGGGCGGCATGGGCAGCGTACATCTCCCGCTTCTGCGCCTTACTCAACCGGCTCAGTTCGTCCGGGGTCAGTTCCGCCTTGCCGAACCGCAGGTGCTGGTTTTTTTCGGCGGTCTTTTCTGCATCGGTTTTCAGTTTCTTCTTTCTGGGCACCGACTGCTCCACCTTGGCTTTTTTCGGGGGAGAACGGGTCTTTTTGGTTGACGTTTCCTCTTTAATGTTCAGCTTCGGTTCACTCATTTCTGTGCGCCCTCCGAAACTTCACCCAACTTGGTGGTCATAATGCGGTAGAGTTCCAGATCGGTGGGGAAACGGTCCACAAACGGCAGAATGACATTTCCGAAAAACAGCAGCCCTTCGCCCTCGCCGGAGTGGGTAACGTAGGAAAGCTGATGGGGCGAAATATTGAGCTGCTTTGCGAGAATTTGCCGGTCTCCCGCCGCCTGATTCAGCATGATGATCATGTCACTGTTCTCGAAAATATTCTCGACTTCACGGGAAGAAAGAAGGTCTTTCACGTTCTGGGTCAGCCCCGTGGGAATACCGCCCCACTTGCGGAAACGCTTCCAGATCTCCACGGAATACGCCGCAGTCTGCTCCTCTTTCAGAAGCAGGTGCATCTCATCCATATAATACCGGGTGGACTTTCCGCTGCTGCGGTTTGCCGTGACGCGCCCCCATACCTGATCCTGCACGATGAGCATACCGAGTTTCTTCATCTGTTTGCCCAGTTCCTTGATGTCGTAGCAGACGATGCGGTTGTTGACGTTCACATTAGTGCGGTGGTTGAACAGGTTCAGGGAGCCTTTCACATAGATTTCCAGTGCGGTGGCAACGTGGTGGGCTTCCTTCTCGTCCTGCTGAAGCAGGGCGTTGTACAAGTCCTCAAGGATGGGCATATTCTCCGGGCAGGGGTCGGCAAAATATTTGCGGTAGATCAGATGCACACAGCGGTCGATGACGGTTTTCTCCACCGGCAGCAGCCCTTCCTTGCCGCCCACCACCAGTTCGCACAGCGAAAGGATAAAGTCAGCTTTCAGGGAAAGCGGATTATCTTCCTCCGAATAGTTGGCGTTAATGTCCATGGGGTTGATGAACTGGGTGCTGTTAGGCGAAATTTTGATGACCTGACCTTTCAGCCGGTTCACCAGCGGAGAGTATTCGCCTTCGGGGTCGTTGATGATAATATCATCGTCCGTCACCAGAAACGCATTGGCAATTTCACGCTTTGCCGAGAAACTTTTGCCGGAGCCGGGAGTACCCAAAATCAGGCCATTGGGGTTCTTCAGCTTCTTCCGGTCCACCATGATAAGGTTGTTGGACAGGGCGTTCAGGCCGTAATACAGGCTTTCTTTGCCGGACTGGTACAGTTCCTGTGTGGTAAACGGAATGAAGATGGCGGTGCTGCTGGTAGTCAGCCCTCGCTGAATTTCGATCTGGCAGTCAGCCAGCGGCAAGCTGCTCATCAACCCCTGCTCCTGCTGAAAATCCAACCGACACAGGTTGCAGTTGTGCTTCTGTGCAATGCTGGATGCCTGAAAGACATTGTTTTCCAGCTCCTGTTCTGTGCGCCCGGTGTTCAGCACCAGAAAAGTGACGAGGAACATCCGCTCGTTCTGGCTCTGCAATTCTTTCAGCAGGGCTTTGGCATCCCTGCCGTAGGTCGCCAAATCCGACGGAATGATGTCAATGTCATACCCGGCACGGATGGCTTTTTTTCTGCTCCTCGATTTTGCTGCGATCCAGTTCCGTGATGGTGCGCTTGACCGTCTTGATGGCCTTGTTCTGGTCAACGGACTGGATGTGCATGGTGACGATCTGGCTGGAATCCATATCGAGGAAGTCTTTCAGCAGCTGGTCGCTGATGTCGGATGCCGTGATGCTCAGAAAGCTGGCGGCGCAAAAGATACCGCCCATCTGGAAGGTGCGGCTGTTCTTGAACGCAAAGGCGGTGGGTGCAATGGCATCCTTCACCGAAAGCCCACTTTTTACGAGGTCTTTCCAGTCGAAATGAAACTTGGATGCGCCGTCCATGTTGAACATATCGTGCATGAGTTTCAGCCGCTGGACACCGTTCAGGGGCTTTGCCTGCACCCCCAGCCGGTGGAAGTTGTTCAGCAGATCGTTCTGAATGTGGTCCAGCCGGGGCTTGACCTGCGCCATGCTTTCGCCCTCCACACCAAAGGTGATGAACTTGGTCTTGGTCAGACCATTATTGCCCTTGGCAAGCTGCTGGCGCAGCATCTGGGAATACTCGGCGCGCACATCGTCAAAACCATCCCGCTGGTACGGGATACGGATGCTCTTTTCAAATTCGGTGCTGTCGGTTGCCATGTTCACAAAGGACAGTTCAAATTTGATGGAGCTGTCAAAGAAGTTGAGGAAGGAGCACCATTCCTCGAAAATGGCGGTCTTGTCCTCCTGCTGGGCAAGCTGATAATTGATGTCCTGATACTGGATGGTGCGGGTGTAATAGTTGGGCTTCACCCGGCAAGTGCCATCCTCAAACATCCGCTGCATGGGGATGGACTGCTGGGCGGTCCGGGGCACAGCAGGCTTTGTGTTCTGCCTGCGCTTCTGCGCAGACTGCGGCTTGCTGTGCTTATCGGTCTTTTTCCAAAACGGGATCATGGGTCATGCCTCCCTTCATCAAAATCGCATAGTAGTTGTTGGTCTTGTAGGGGCGAATCTTCGGGCGAAGAAACCGGGACTGCACATAGTACGACAGCAGCTTTTCCAAGGGCTGACCGTTTTTCTCGTACATCCCAAGGAAGAACGCCGGCAGCATCACCGCCATCATGCCGAGGGTGGCGGCAGTGTTGCCGCCGGAATCTCGGAGAACAAAAAACAGCGGCACTCCAATGAGAGCCGCTGTGCCAAAGCAGACAAGCTGCCGTTTGGTCAGGTTGAATGCCACTTTGGATTTGACCTTGGTCAAATCACGGGGCACAGAGATATACGCAGCCAAGTAAGCACCTCCTTTAATGCGCTCCGAGGACGGATTTTGTCACGGAACTGGTCTTGAACAGGCTGAAACAGAGCAGAACAGTGTAGCCCACAATGCTCCAAATGGAGTTGATGGCGTCCCCGGAAATTGCCACGCTCTGGATCAGCACGGCATAAATCGCCACGCAGATGAGGATGAGAAAGCCTTGAAAGCCCAATGCGAACAGGCATTTCAGGTAGTTCTGCCCCATGTGCGACTGCTCGTGGTTGCCCCATGTTGCCATGGGGATGGGCGCAAGGCTCACCATGCAATATATCTCAATCATACGCCCGTACACGATGACGAAAATGATAATGCTCAAGATCCGCATGGTGATGCCGATGAAGAAACTTTGCAGGAAAAGCCCGAACAAGGGACCAACGTCCATGCTCATCAAACTGGCCTCCAGCATAGATAGCCCAATATCGTTGACGCGGGTGTTTCCGGCAATGATGCCGCTGGAATCGGACACCACCTTTTGGGTGATGTCGAACACCGCCATGATGATGTCGAAGGTGTTGGAGATCATCCACACCGAAATGGCAGTCTTGAAGATCCATTTCATCAGCAGGACAGGCTCAAAATTTGCCATGTTGTTGTGCTGAGTGATCATCTCGATCAGCTCATAACAGGCAATGAAGGTCAAAATCACACCTGCAATGGGCAGCACCACATTCCGGGAGAGGGCTTCTATCATGGCAAAAACGCGTGGCTCAAAGCTGGAAGGCTTGGTGCCCACCTGCTGGGCGATGTTGCCTACTTGGGTATTCACATCGTCGAACAGACCGGAAAGGTTTGACATAATGCCTGCCGTCAGGATGCCTTTGATCCAGTCGGCAATGGCTTTGAGAACGGTTTCCATTCAGTCACCGTCCTTAGCTGAAATGATTGATGAGGGTCTTGAGAAGATTCAGGAGAAAAATAATGTGGGTCAAAAACTGCATAATAGCACCGCCTTTCGTGGATGGGTGGAGATTCATACCGCAATGCGCTCCTTATGATAAAGGGCTGTTATCCACAGCAGAGATGGAGCGATTGCGTATGTACAGGCGGGAAGACCCGCCTGCGGCTCTTAACCGAACAGACCGCTCAGCAGGGGAATGAGGGTGATGCCCACCAGCGCTACGCCGCCGCCAGCCATGAGCTGCTTCATGCCCTGACTCTTGGAGCCGGGATTGTCGTTACCATAACCCTCAAGCAGATTGATAGCACCCCACACGCCGAGACCGGCACCGAGGGCAACAACGAGGGTCTGGAGGACTTCGATAGCAGAGTTAAAGAATTCCATAGTCGTTTCTCCTTTATAAATGAAAGTTGTAGACCGTCCGTACACACCTGAAGCTGCCTATTGAAGCCGCGAACTGCGGCGGAAGTGGGCTTGCTGGTGTACCTCTCTGGTCAGGATAAAATAAAACCGCCTACCGGGTCAGGCAGACGGAAGCGAATCAGCATCCACCACGATGAACTCATCACCGGGGTGGATTCTTTCTTTTCGGTTCAGATATTTTTCAATATCGAAGGTGTTTTTGGAGTCGTAGTCGGAGGTGAGCTTATAGTTGGGGTGCTGGGTCAGGTCGTACTTGTCAGAAAGAAACGGTCTGACGCCACGCAACTGCAAAATGCACTTGCCGCCGTCCAGCACCGCCAGCTCGTCCCGGCTCAATAATTCGTGCCCCATCTTTTGGAACGTAGTGCCGTAACTGGGGCTATTGCCACGGGTGTCCGAGGTGTTGAATGCGTCGATGGTCTCTTTTCCCAGCATTTCGGACAGGTCTTTCAGGGTGGTAGGCTCACTGCCGCCGAGGAAAATCTGGCTGTCCATGTTGCCCACGATGGTGTCCGCATTGTCCTTGTAGATGGCTTTCAACTGACTTCTGGTTTGTAGCACAAGGCAGGCCGAAATCTCGCGGCTGCGGATGGTGGCTACCAGCTTTTCAAGCTGGGGAATTTGACCGATGTTAGCACACTCATCAATGAGGCACCGCACATGGATGGGCAGCTTACCGCCGTACACATCATCGGCTTTGTCGCACAGCAAGTTGAAAAGCTGGGTGTAGATCATGGAGATCAGGAAGTTAAAGGTGCTGTCCGTATCGCTCATGATGAGAAACAGCGCCGTTTTCCGGTCGCCCAGCGTGTCCAGCTGCAGTTCGTCGTACATAGTGAGGTCACGCAGCTCTTGGATGTCGAAGGGGGCTAATCTGGCACCACAGGAAATAAGGATGGATTTTGCGGTCTTTCCGGCAGCCAGCTTGTAAAGTTTGTACTGCCGTCCGGCAAAGGAATTGGGCTTCTTTTTCGCCAGTTCTTCAAACAGCAAGTCCACCGGATTCTGGTATTCCTCGTCATCCTCCAGCACCTGCATGGTGTTCAGCATTTCCAGCAGGGTGGCGAAATTTTGCTCCTCCACCGGGGCTTCGTAATGCAGATAGGCAATCAGGGCGGTCAAAAGCAGTCTTTCGGATTTTTCCCAGAAAGGATCGCCGCCACTGCCTTCGCCCTTGGTGTTGGTCATCAGCGTTGTCACCAACTTCAAAACGTCTTTTTCGCTGTGGACATAAGCGAAGGGGTTGTAGTGCATACTCTTGGAAAAGTTAATGGTATTCAGGATTTTCAGCTTGTAGCCGTTTTTCAGAAGTGCGTTCCCGCACTCGACCACGATACTACCTTTCGGATCGGTGACGACATAGGAGCTGTGCATTTGCAGGAGGTTCGGCTTGAGCCAAAACCGGGTCTTGCCGCTGCCGGAGCCGCCGACGATCAGTACGTTTTTATTTCGTGCATTTTTCGGGTCAGGCGGACGATTGGACATCATCAACCGTTCTGTTTTGGTCAGGATGATGTTATCCTCAAATTTTGGAGCCATGAACGGTTCAATGTCCTTGGGCGTGCCCCACCGGGCAGAGCCGTACTCCATGCCGTGGCGGTACTTCTTGGCGTTTTTACCACGCAAATAAACTGCCAGCCGCAGCCCTGCGCCGCAGCACAAGCCCACCAGCAGATCCAGCGGATGCAGGCTGGGCAGAGGGTTTGCAAATGCCAGCGGGATAGTGCCCATCATGGACATGATCTTATCCCCCAGCTCTTTGCCCTCGGCAAGTCGCCACGCTTCGCCAAAGTTGGTTGCCACCAGCCCCAGCAAAATATAGGGCAGATACAGCGCCAGCAGCTTTGTCAGCTTTTTCGTGGTCACAGTCCACGCTCCTGTTCCTTGTGCCGGACTTTGCCGGGGAGTTCTGCCGCTGCCTGCACCAGCTCATGCAGTTTTGCCAGCACAGAGGGGCGTTTGTCCTTGTTGAGCAGGGATGCCGAATACTCCTTGAACGCAGAGTGAAAGGCTTCCGCGTCCGGGGCTTTGAAAAAGACCAGATACCGGGGCGGCACCTCGGAGGTGTCCTTGCGGATGGCGTAGTCAATGCCGTACTTTTTGGCATAGCGTTCCAGACCACGGATGCCGGTCTTGCTGATCTCCACGCTGGATACGCCCCGGTTCTGCCGCAGAAGGGTGCGGACGCTCTGCTTGCCTTGGGATGCCTTGGACTGGTACAGCCGAAGCGCTGCCTTTACCGCCCGGAGGACAGTCCGGGCGGACAGCTTTGTGGTGGAGATCATAATGTTGAATGATTTCTGTTCGATTTCTTCCTGCACTGCCATCACCTCCCTCGCAGCAGGGTGATTTTAGCGGTCATGCTCTGCCGGAGGCTTGGTGCGGGGCTTTTCTGTGGGAGGTTCATCAGGCACCGGCAGCACCAGCAGACGGTTGCCCAGTTTCAGAAAGACTTCCGGCTGATGAAAAAGCTGCTCATATTTCTGCGCCATCTCCGGGATCAGGGATGCAAAATCCTCCTCGCCCAGACCCACCACCAGAAAGTCTCCGGCAACGGCATCATACATTTCTCCGTTTTCATCCCGCAGGGCACGGTTCAAGGGCAGACCCATGAGCTTACCATCGTCATTGCAGATGATAGCCACCGGGTCTGCAAAGGGGTAAACAGCAGCAATCGTGCCGCCCACCGCCTGCTGCAAGGCTTTCAGATCGTTATCAATCTCGACCTGCTGCGGATGCTGTCCCGGCGCAATTTTCAGCACCGACAAGGTGTTTTCAGCCATGCGAATCCTCCTTTCCGTTCAGTCCGATCTCACCGCTCCGTGCCGCCTGCATCAGAGCCGCCACGAAGAATCCGAAAATCGCACCGGCTTCAAAAAATGCGAATCCGATAAAAAAGTTCAGCATAGCACACCTCAGTCGATGCAGATGCAGGTCAGCTTCTGTCCATCTGCCATCAGGGTGGTGCTGTGATCTTCCAGATAGGTCTGAAAGCGATAAATGTCCTCCACCGTCAGGGACACAATGGTGCTGTGCCCATCAGTGCGGTAGAAGATGACCGGGCCAGTCAAGTACCGCTTGCCTGCCAGTTTGAGGACCTGCGCCGGATTGTAGCTGATAAACAGCGGTGCGCCCTTCACGGAGATCAGAGCATCGTCCTCATCGAAACAGGGCAGAACGGAAGGGGCATCCTCCTCCACGATAATGGTCAGCTCCATGTCGGGACCGATAGCGGCAAGGTACACATCCCTGCCTGCTGCCTCGGTCAAACAGGATGCCGCCTGCTTCAACATGGTCAGGATGTTCACATCCACCGTGATCTGCGGAGCATGGGGTGCGGAGTGAAAAGGAATCGTATTGTTCATAGGCGTTACCTCGTATAATAAAATAGTAGTATTTATAGACCGCTCTCCAGCGGAATGCTACAATAGTTTCAGGGTGCTGTGGATTGGTGAGGCGTTACTACCGCAAAGACGGTTTTTGGGAGGCTCCAACCACAGCTTCTTTGTTGAAATGTTAATCAGTTAGATACCGCCAGACGGTTTATTTAGAACGAGGTTACAAGAGCAAAGAAGTCTGTGGTCCTGAACAGCATCGAAATAAATACGCCGGAGGTATCAAAATGGTTTGTGTTGGAATTGACGTTGCCAAGGATAAGCACGACTGCTGTATTCTCGACTCGGACGGAACGATTCGTGCCGACTGCATTACCATCCCCAATAACATGGATGGCTTCAAGCAGCTGCTTCAGACGATTCGAGACTGTACCAAAAAGTCAGACAAAATAAAAGTAGGACTTGAGGCTACCGGACATTACAGCTACAACATTCTTGGATTTCTTCTTGACAATGACCTGGCCGTCTATGTCATGAATCCTTTGCACACCAACCTGTACCGAAAAAGTCTCAGCCTTCGCAAAACCAAAACCGATCGTGTGGATGCAAGAACGATTGCAACTATGCTATTGTCCGATGTAGACCTCAAGTCCTACACGGATACAGCATACCATAACGAAGAGTTAAAGTCACTAACAAGATACCGATTCGATAAGGTTCGTGAAAGAGCCAAGCTGAAGCAGTCAGTGTCCAGACTGGTCACGATTCTGTTTCCAGAACTGGAGAAGCTCGTTCCCTCTCTCCATATTGCTTCGGTTTATGCGCTCCTCAGTGAATATCCCGGTGCAAAACAGATTTCAGAAATTCATCTCACCAAGCTGACAAACCTTCTTGCGACAGCATCCAAGGGTCGTTATGGCAAAGATAAGGCTATCCAGATTCGAGATGCTGCCAGAACTTCCATTGGTTCCGTTATGCCTGCTAAATTTCTGGAACTGAAGCATACCATTAAACTCATTCGGGAACTCACCTCCGA
>ENA-OQDT01000730-OQDT01000730.1-human-gut-metagenome-genome-assembly--contig:-NODE-730-length-21188-cov-4.664403_pt1 | contig 21188 bp, 18 predicted proteins | sample MGYA00242786_ERZ504617 | MGnify/ENA primary metagenome ERZ504617 (study PRJEB26092, sample SAMD00036337) | human gut metagenome | host: Homo sapiens | study: EMG produced TPA metagenomics assembly of...
AGATTCCGGCATGTGGGAGAAGACAAGGTTACAATGGACTTTGCTTTCTTTGCTATAGCCTTTAATATCAAAAAAATGTGTGCTAAACTGATAAAAGAAGGAAAGGGGCTCATTACAGTTGCCAAATATATGTTTATGGGACTATTTATAACCCGATATAATTGGAATATAGCAACTTGTTGCCAAATGCATGAGGAAAAAGTAGCATAGCCAAAAGAAAATATAGCAGAACTTAAAATATAAATGAGGTTGTGCCAACGTTTTGACACAACCTCCTTTTTTATGTACGTTGTACGATTCGTATATGATTCGTTATTTCTCCAGTAAGTCTTTTAGGAAAGCATCCAACTCCTCATCCAATCCCTTCAGCAGCTCTTCGTTTACCAGCAGGGTGTCATCGTCCAGCAACAAGAGTTCGGCTATGGTTTCCTTGTCGTCATCTACCAATACGAAAGAGAAAGGCTTCATGATGGTCAGCTTGTCAAAAGCACCCCGGTTCTTGAGGTTGCAGAGCAGATTGCTCAGGATGCGTTCCATGTTTTCGTAGAAATCATCGCCTTCGTATGTCATCCATTCTTCTATGGTGGTACTGGCGAGTTCTTTGTCATCATCGTCGAATATGGAAAATTCGCCCGAACTTTGGTTGGCTTGCAGATGGATATCCGTAACGACTGTCTGCTCACAACCGCAAGCGTACTTGCCGATTGCCTGTTTGATAGTTTCTTCGAGAAGAGATAATGCCGGTTGACTGAGTTTCATAATTGCTTTTCTTTACTTAATGGATGTTCAAAGGTATAAAAAAAACAATTACATTTACAGTATTTGACTAAAAATCATTATTAAATCGCTGCATTTGCATATTTAGGCGCGATAAGCCTTCTTTCCGTTCCTTTAATTCGGTGGCGTAAAGTGTTGTAAGGACGTAGTAGGGGATATCTGCTTTGCTAAGGTGAGTCAAATCTTTTTTATCCACGCCGTCTACGATACGTGCTTCGGCTTGCGCTTTCAACGCCCAGTCGAGAGCGGCGGCAATACTGTCCTGCATTTCATAGCCGACAGCAAGGTTATAGGCTGCCTGCATCTTTTTCTTTCCTTTTTGGGTGGCGTAGGTTTGCTTCCATAGCCCGATGGCTGTGTTCCATTGCTTGTCCCGGGCATATACGGCGGCATCGCGCATGTTTACGGAACCGCCGCAGAACAGATAGCGGTTGGCGGTTTTCCAATATGGCAGCAGTTTTTTTACCGGTATGGTTCCGGCAAAATCAGAAGCTTGTTTTATCAGTTCTTCTTCACTGATGAGGTTGCCTTGTACAAAGGGACCGTTTCCGGTTTCTTCCCAAAAAATGCTGTCGTTAGCGTTGATTGTAGCCATAGGGGTACTGCGGTTGGGCAGGTAAATCCTGACAGTAGGATATATCCGGGCATCTACTGTGCCGTAATAAATGCCCCAGTCGCGCATGTACTTTATTTTGCGGACAGAGCGTATCTGTACGTTTTCCAATGCGATGAGGAAATCTACGTCCAAGTCATGCACCAACCGGTTTGTTTCTTCTTGTGACAGCACTCCTTCGCGGGGAGTGACATCGTGGGCACGTAAGGCCGAATCGCAGATAACCACTTCGTTGAAGTAGTTCTCGTGGGCAAGGGCTTCGGCAAGGGATTCCGTGGCAATAGCGGCATTGCCGTTGTAATAATCTGTTTTGCTGGCTATCTCAAAATCGTCTTTTTTCTTCTCTTTGGCAAGAATAGGCTTGTTGTCCGGAACTTCAGGCATGTTATTGACAATGGCTACCCGTTTCAAACTCGGTGGGAAACTTACATCCGCCGGTAACATATAATCTATGGCAAGCGGTTCGACGGTTTGGCAACCCGCCAAAAACATCAAACAGGACAGTAACAGGTAATAAGAGTATTTAGTCATAGTCTTTTATTCTTAGTTCTGAAAAACAAAAGTAATCTTTTACTTGAATAAATAAAAGCCTCGAACAGTTTTTAACCGTTCGAGGCTCTTATTATAGTGATTATCGATTAGTGGTTAGTGATTAAGATTGGTACTCAATGAACCCTTAATCACTAACTCCTAATTGCTATTTTATGCATTCTTTCCGTGACAGTTCTTGTACTTCTTACCGCTTCCGCAAGGACAAGGGTCGTTACGTCCCACCGTCTTTTCTACGCGGATAGGTTCGCGTTTCTGCTGTTCGCGCGTATCCTGCTGGGCGGCGGCTTGCTGGTTCGGGTCGGTCAGGTCTTGCTTTTGCTCGCGATACTTGCTTAAATCCTGACGTTGTTCGGGAGCTGCCTGACGAACTTCCTGCGGTTCCTGTACCGGGATTTGTCCGCGCATCAGGATGGAAACTGTCTGATTGTTTATCTTGTCTACCATTGTATCGAACAGGTTTACAGACTCCAGCTTGTAAATCAACAGCGGGTCTTTCTGTTCGTAGCTGGCATTCTGTACGGAGTGTTTCAAGTCATCCAATTCGCGCAGGTTCTCTTTCCATGCTTCATCGATGACATGCAGCAGGATAGACTTCTCAAACGCTTTCACTATTTCCTTGCATTCGCTTTCATAAGCGGCTTTCAGGTTGCAGGAGATGTTATACATGCGCTTGCCGTCTGTAATGGGAATCAGGATGTTTTCGTACATGTGTCCTTGATTCTCGTATACCTGCTTGATAACCGGATAAGCGATTTGTGCCATACGTTCGGTTTTGCGTTTGAAAAGTTCCATGGCAGCATCGAAAGCCTTATCGGCAAGTTTCTCCTTTTTCTCGTTGCGGAACTCCTCTTCCGTGAACGGAGTTTCCATGGCAAGTGTCTGGAGAAGATCCATCTTGCAGTCTTCATAGGTAGGAGCTTCGATCGCATTGACACAACGGTCCCAAATCATGTTCACAATGTCCATACCGATACGTTCGCCCATCAAAGCGTGGCGGCGTTTGGTGTAGACTACGGTACGCTGTTTGTTCATCACATCGTCGTATTCCAGCAGGCGTTTACGGATACCGAAGTTGTTTTCTTCCACTTTCTTCTGTGCACGTTCAATAGACTTTGAAATCATGCTGTGCTCAATCATTTCGCCTTCCTTGAAACCGAGCTTGTCCATAACGCCGGCAATACGGTCGGAAGAGAACAGACGCATCAGGTCGTCTTCCAAAGAGACGAAGAATACGGATGAACCGGGGTCACCCTGACGTCCGGCACGACCACGCAACTGGCGGTCTACACGGCGCGATTCGTGACGCTCCGTACCGATAATGGCAAGACCGCCCGCAGCTTTTACTTCCGGGCTCAGCTTGATGTCCGTACCACGACCCGCCATATTAGTGGCAATGGTTACGGCGCAACTCAAACCGGCCTTGGCTACGATGTCGGCTTCCTTTTGGTGCAGCTTCGCATTCAGTACGCTGTGCTCGATATGGCGCATAGTCAGCATCTTGCTCAGCATTTCGGAGATTTCAACGGAAGTAGTACCCACCAGGACAGGACGTCCGGCTGCCACCATTTTCTCAATCTCTTCGATAACGGCTTTATATTTTTCGCGTTTGGTCTTGTAAACGCGGTCGTTCATATCGTTGCGGGCAATGGGGCGGTTGGTCGGGATAACGACTACATCCAGTTTGTAGATGTCCCAAAGTTCGCCTGCTTCCGTTTCGGCAGTACCGGTCATACCGGACAGCTTGTGATACATACGGAAGTAATTTTGCAGTGTAATCGTTGCAAAGGTCTGTGTGGCGGCTTCCACTTTCACGCCTTCTTTGGCTTCGATGGCCTGATGCAAGCCGTCGGAGTAGCGGCGGCCTTCCATGATACGTCCGGTCTGTTCGTCCACAATCTTCACCTGACCGTCGATAACCACGTATTCGTCGTCTTTCTCGAACATGGTGTAAGCTTTCAACAGTTGGTTGATGGTATGTACACGCTCGCTCTTGATGGCGAAGTTGGTCATAAGGGCGTCTTTCTTGGCAAGGCGTTCCTCATCCGTCAGGTCTTTTTCATTTTCCAGTTCGGAGAGCTGGGCGGTGATGTCGGGAAGTACGAAGAACGTAGGGTCGGCGGAGTTACCGCTAATTAAGTCTACACCCTTGTCGGTGAGGTCTACGCTATTCAACTTTTCATCAATTACGAAATACAGCGGGTCGGTAACCTCGTGCATACGCTTGTTGTTCTGCTCCATGTAGATTTCCTCGGTTTTGAGCATACCGGCTTTGATACCCTGCTCGCTGAGGAACTTAATCAATGCCTTGTTCTTCGGCAAGCACTTGTGGCTGCGGTACAGGGCAAGGAATCCTTCTTCCTGTTCTTTCTTGTCGTTTGAAGCTATCAGGCGTTTGGCGTCGGCAAGGTATTGCGTGGCAAGTTTCTTCTGTGCTTCTACCAGGCGTTCTACCTGCGGACGGAGTTGCTCGAAGAGTTGGTCGTCGCCTTTGGGTACCGGACCGGAGATAATCAGCGGAGTACGGGCGTCGTCAATCAATACGGAGTCCACCTCATCGACGATGGCGTAATTGTGCTGGCGTTGTACCAGGTCTTTCGGGCTGATAGCCATGTTGTCGCGCAGATAGTCGAAACCGAATTCGTTGTTCGTACCGAAGGTGATATCTGCGAGATAAGCCTGGCGGCGTGCATCGGAGTTGGGCTGGTGCTTGTCGATGCAATCCACGCTCAAACCGTGGAACATATAAAGAGGACCCATCCATTCGGAGTCACGTTTTGCCAGATAGTCGTTCACGGTTACCACATGTACACCGTTTCCGGTCAGTGCATTGAGGAATACGGGCAGGGTAGCCACCAAAGTCTTACCTTCACCGGTTGCCATTTCCGCAATCTTGCCTTTGTGCAGTACGACACCACCGAACAACTGTACGTCGTAGTGTACCATGTTCCATACCGTATCATTGCCACCGGCTACCCAGTGGTTCTGGTAGATGGCCTTATCGCCTTCAATACGTACGAAATCTTTGGTTGCGGCCAGATGGCGGTCGAACTCCGTAGCGGTTACCGTGATTTCTTCATTTTCGGAGAAACGCTTGGCGGTTTCCTTTACGATGGAAAAAGCGGCGGGCAGCACCTCGTCCAATGCTTTTTCGTAAATATCCAATATCTCTTTTTCCAGTTTGTCTATTTGAGCAAAGAGTTCTTCGCGTTCTTCCAGTTCCGTGTTTTCAACGCTTGCTTTCAGTTCTTCCACTTTGGAGCGTTGTTCCGCTGCCGAGTTACGGATGTATGCCTTCAGTTCTTCGGTTTTGGCACGCAGGGCATCATTGTCCAATGCGGCTATTTCCGGATAAGCGGCTTTTACTTTGTCTACCCACGGCTTTATTTCCTTCATGTCACGGGTAGCCTTATTTCCGAAAATCGAGCTTAAAAATTCATTAAATCCCATTATGTATTTGTTTTTATTATTATTTACTAAAGTTTATATGGCGTGCAAAGTTACTGATTTTGCAATAGATAATGTAAAGTTGCACTGATTATTTTAAGGACTTGCCACGGAGAATGCGGAGTTTGTTCCTTAATTGAGCGGTGCGGCTGTGCACGCATTGGGGGCGCGGATGCGCATCGCACTCGATAGGGTGGGAGCAACGCGGTCTATGGCAACCGGCATGCGGATAATTTCCGGCTTTATTCCTTTGCCAAGAAGAATGAGGGGAGTGGCTATGGTGGCAGCGCGTACTACGCGGTTGTCATTGCTGTTTTCCTGCATAACGGTCCAGCCCGGCAAGACTTCGATAATCAAGTCGCCGGAGCGGTGGCGGTGGAACCCGTTGCGTATGTGCTCCATCTGTGGAGCCCAGGAACCCAGCAGTAATTGGTAGGCGGAATATACTTTGTTAACTCCGCTGAACTGCACCAGAAATTCTGCCGACTTTTGTTGTATTTCGGCAAGATTCAACTGCTTCTCCTCTATTAATTTATGATTGAGATATATCTGTTGATTATAAAAGCCTTCTACATATTGTCCTTCACCGTAAGTAGCCATCAGATACATGTTCAGCAAAGTGGCGCAACGGTTCAGATGGAATTCTCCTCCGGGAATACGGTAGATGCCTATGTCTGCTCCGTCCGGGTCGGCATATCCTGTGGACGCGATGCATAACAGTACGTTTTGCAGGCCTACTTTGCTTTCCAGCATATCCAGCAAGCGGGCGATGCTTTGGTCTAAGCGGGCGTAGGTGTCTTGCATTTCCATGGCACACTCTTGCGTGCTGCGGTGATTGTAGTTGCCTGCATAATAAGTGATTGCAAGCAAATCAGTGATGTCGTCCTTGCCGATATTGCTTTTATCCAGCAAATCCTCTGTCACACGGTTCACTTCATCGTTGATGAGCGGGCTGGTTATCAACCGGCGGTACTTGTTGTCCTTTTCTGTTTCAAATCTATACTTGAAAGGGATGGTGCGCCATTCGGGCAGGAATGTATAGCTTGTGATGGGGTGAAGAGGATTCCACTCCATCTCCTTGATGCGGAAGTCGGGTGATTGCCCGTCGTTGTATTGGCTCAGCCACCAGGGATACTCGCCGTAATAGGTTGTGCCGCACCATTTGCCGGTTTGGTGATTCAGCCAGAATGCGCCGTTACCGCTATGTCCGGCCGAAATGGACGGCAGCATCGCGAAAGGGGGCAATGGCATATACCAGTGCGGCGTTTTTAGTGGCTATTTTAAGTTCGTCGGCAAAAGTGGAAGTCAACAGTTGGGTAGGGGCGGTGTTCTGGTCGGTATAGTTACCCATGAAAGCGAAGTCGTCTACACAATTCTTCGGACGCAGGGTTTTGGGGTCAAACCAACGTTCGGCTATGATGCCGTTCATGGACGGTGTGGTACCCGTGTAGAGAGCGGCAATGGCAGAAGCGCGGTCGACGACATTGAAAGAATAGTCAGCCTGGCGGAATACTTTCCCTTCCCTTAACAGCCGTTTAAACCCCTTTTCTCCATACAATGACGAGAATGCTTCCATGTAGTCTGTACGCAGTTGGTCTATTGTCAACGTCACCACCAGTTTCGGAGATGGTGGCAGTGGCTGGGCTTGCAGGCTGCCGAATGTCAGTGCGAGTATGGAAGTTATCAGTCCTTTCTTCATTATTTCTTATCGTATGTGAGAATTAGGTTGCTTGCAGAACGTATCAGCAAACAAAGTGCCAAAGGTAACACTGCTAACGGAAATCTTTGCGGTATTACGAGCCAAAGCAATATAAAAAGTGTTAAAACAATAAAGTTCGCCAGCATATAACGGCTTCTTTTCTCTTTTCGCACTCTGTTCAGCATACAAGGCAGGCAGAAAAGATGAAGCGGATGGAACACAAACAGCAGATAATTGGGACTGACGGCAGGATGTTGGGAGAACAAGGCAAGGAATGCCAATATACATCCCGCCGTTCCGGCAGCAAAGAACAGCGCGAAATCAATTCCCCAAAGCGTTTTCTTCCGGCGTATGCCGTAGATGGTGGCGGCTGCGGTCAGTATAAGAAGGAGCAGGGCGGTCTGCATAGGGGTGAAGCCATCGGAAGGCTGTTCCGCTTCTTCGTTGCCGGTTACTATTATTTTCTCTTCATTCAGTACCAAAGGGCGTGTTTCTCCTTCTTTGTTTACAATGCGGGCTTGGTTGAAGTACTCTTGTACATAGAAAGGTACAAACATCATCAGTCTGCGGTTGATGGTTCTGTCGGCTTGGCTGCCCATACATAAGTCCATGCCGAAACGCGACCAGGGATGCCCCTTGCTGTATTTGTGCAGCAGGTCTCGGAAAGAAATGCCGGAATCAGTGTCTGTCATGTCGCCTGCGTATTGCAGCGTACCGTCAATGGATTTTTCTATTAAATCGCGCGGACGTGTGGCACAGTTGTCGTAAAAGAAGTTATAACGATATATCCGGTTTTCGGGGCGGTAATTCTCTTCAAGTAACATAACCAACTTTCCTTTCTCTTGTACAGTGAGATTCAACTCTTGCTGCCAGACATCGCGTTCCAGGTAATAATATTCTGCGGCAAAGCGTTCATAATCGGTTACTCCCAATTGGTAGTCCGTTTCACCCAAGGCAAAACGAAGGATGAAGTTGGGAGCATTGAAGTTGAATATGCCGTAATTGAATACTGCGTCAATGCCGCGGGTATAGTTTTCGTACCGTATGGCCGTGTGTCCGAAAAGGGAATATATTTCTTCTCCCGAGGCACATGTCAACAGACTGATACGTATAGAGTCCGGAATAACTCTTTTTGATTCTTGTGCCTGCATAGTGACGACGGACAGGCTGAAGAAAAGAAAAATAAGTGAACGGAAAACCGATGGAGATAACTTCATTTGTCTTTTTTATTATCATTGATTTAATCAAGAGTGTATCTTGTAATTCGTTACAAAGATAGACTTTAAATCTTAAAACAGCAATTGTCATAGGAGAACCTTTTTTTTTTATGCATGTGGAGCAAAGGAAAAAAGTGCTATCTTTGCGCCGCTTTAAATATATGCAGAATGAATCTTATTATCGATATAGGTAATACCGTTGCAAAGATAGCGGTGTTTAAAGATAAGGATATTGTAGAAATACTCTATGATTCTAATCAAACGCTTGAATGTCTGTCGGATATATGTGCGAAATATGCTGTCGAGAAGGCAATCGTGGCTACCGTTATCGATTTGAATGAACGGGTGTCGGCACAACTGAAAAGTTTACCCGTTTCATTGTTGTGGCTAAATGAAAAAACTTTGCTTCCGGTGGAGAATCTTTACGAAACGCCCGAAACCTTGGGATATGACCGGATGGCGGCTGTGGTGGGCGCATACGAACAGTTTCCCGGCAAGGATATTCTGGTTATAGATGCCGGGACTTGCATTACTTATGAATTTATAGATGCCGCCGGACGTTATCATGGCGGAAATATTTCGCCGGGCGTGCAGATGCGCTTTAGGGCGCTCCATGAGTTCACAGGAAGGCTTCCGCTGGTGCTTCGGGAGGGACGGCGCCTGCCGTTGGGCAGCGATACCGATACAGCAATGCGCGAAGGAGTGCTGAAAGGTATGGAATATGAAATTTCGGGTTACATAACGGCGATGAAACATAAATATCCTGAACTTTTGGTTTTTTTTAACGGGCGGCGATGATTTTTCTTTTGATACAAACTTAAAAAGTATCATCTTTGCAGACAGATTTTTAGTATTGAAAGGATTAAATAGAATTTTAAACTATAATAATGATAGGATATAGACAAACACTCTTGGTGTTCTTGCTTATGATGTTGTCCGGAGCGGCAATCGCTCAAAATAATACGAATTCTCCCTATACACGATACGGATACGGACAATTGGCGGACCAGGGTTCAGGTAATAGCAAAGCCATGGGTGGTATTGCATACGGATTACGGGATAAATATCAGGTGAATTTCGCTAATCCGGCATCCTATACGGCGATCGATTCGCTTACTTTTATTTTTGACGGCGGTATTTCCCTGCAAAATACGAACTTCAGTAACGGTACGATAAAGCAAAATGCCAAAAACTCCAGTTTTGACTATATTACAATGCAATTTCGTTTGGGTAAATGGGCTGCTATGAGTCTGGGATTGTTGCCTTACTCGAATGTAGGGTATAGCATGGCGGAATACAAGGAAGATACGGATTATCCTTCCCAATCCAGCGCGTTGCAATATTATGGAGACGGCGGATTACATCAGCTATATTTGGGAGCAGGGTTTAAAGTCTTAAAAAATCTTTCTGTCGGTGCTAACATCTCATATTTTTGGGGAGATATAACGCACACAAGAGCCATAACATTTCCGGGAAATTCGTCTACTTTGCCGCTGACTACGATAACAGGTACATCTATACAAAGCTATAAGTTGGATATCGGAGCACAGTATACGCAGGTATTCGGAAAGAAACATGAAGCTACATTAGGTGTAGTATTTTCGCCGGGACATGATTTGAACAACGACTCATATGTAGAGGATAGATTGGGAAATGAGAAAACGGGAACTACTGTGAATAACAGAGATACGGTTGCCGCTTTCGGTAGTCCGATGAGTTTGGGTGTTGGTTTCAGCTATGTGTATGACAAGCGTTTGACGGTAGGGGCTGACTTTACTTTTCAAAAATGGAGTTCAGTTACTTATATGAATGAGAAAAATGCTTTCTGTAACCGTACCAAGATTGCTGTAGGCGCTGAATTTCTTCCAAACCCTATGGGAAGGAGCTACTTGGCACATGTAAAATATCGTTTGGGAGCTTACTATTCCCAACCTTATTATAAAATAAACGGTATGCGTGCCGCTGACGAATATGGGGTAACTGCCGGTTTCGGACTTCCCATTCCGCGTACGCGTTCTGTGTTAAGCCTTTCGGCCCAGTATGTAAGAACCGAAGGCAAGACAGCCGCATTCCTGAATGAAAATACGTTGCGTATCTGTGTTGGAGTAACTTTCAATGAACGCTGGTTCTTCAAGCGGAAAGTTGATTAATGCTGAATGGTGAAAATAGACAATATAACAACTAAAATTTAAATACAATGAAAATTAAAACGCTTGTCGCTGTTTTGCTCCTTTCGGGTGGAGTAACCAGTACTTTCGCACAAAGTGATTGTAATGCCAATAGTAGTATCTCGCATGAGGCAGTAAGAGCGAAAAACTTCAAGGATGCTTACGCGCCTTGTATGGCAGTTCTGAAAGATTGTCCGACACTGAGATATTACACTTATACCGATGCGCAAAAGATTCTTACAGGTTTGATGAGTCAGATTAAGGATCGTAATTCAGCAGAGTATAAGAAATTGTTTGATGAACTGATGGCTGTGCATGATCAGAAAATGAAGTATATTCCTGAATTTGCTTCAAAGATGAAGGGTGTACCGAGTGTTGCGTCTGCATTAGGCACAAAAGCTGTGGATTATCTGCAATATGCACCTGCTCCTGATTTGAATCAGGCTTATGCCTGGCTGAAAGAATCAGCAGAAACCGCTAAAGGTGAGTCTGATGGTGCTGTATTGCACTATTTTGTTGATGTGTCCATGCAGAAAGTAAAGGCAGATACTAATCATACAGATCAATTCTTCCAGGATTATATCAATGCTTCGCAATACGCCGATGATGCTATTGCTGCAGAGGATAATGCAAAGAAAAAAGCTGTTTTGCAAACAATCAAGGATAATTTGGTAGCTATGTTCGTTAACAGCGGTGTAGCTGATTGTGAATCATTGCAGAATATCTACGGTCCGAAAGTTGAAGAAAATAAGGCAGACTCTGCTTTCCTGAAGAAGACCATCACTATTCTGAAGATGATGAAGTGTAATGAATGCGAGGCATACTTCAAAGCTTCCGATTATTTGTATCGTGTTAATCCGACTGCTGATGCAGCTGTAGGTGTAGCATATATGTACTATAAAAAAGGGTGATTATGACACTGCGGTGAAAGTATTTTCGATGAAGCATTGGGCATGGAAACCGATAATGCAAAGAAATCTGAAATGGCTTATGCTACCGCTGCAGCTTTGTGGCAGGCTAAGAAACTGTCTCAGGCAAGAACTTATGCCCAGAAAGCAATCAGCTTTAATGAAAACTATGGCGAACCCTATATTCTGCTGGCTCAAATGTACGGTTCAAATCCTAACTGGAGTGATGAGCCTGCATTGAACAGATGTACTTACTATGTAGTTATTGATAAACTTCAACGTGCTAAAGCCGTAGATCCGAGTGTTACAGATAAGGTTAATGAACTGATTGCAACCTATGCACGTCATACTCCGCAGGCAAAAGACCTCTTTATGTTGGGTTACAAAGCCGGTGACCGTATTACGATTGGTGGCTGGATCGGTGAGTCTACAACCATTAGATAAGAATATGTCGCTACAACCTAACGTTGTCGGACATTAAAAATATGAGCATAACCATTGCCCTGAGGGTGATGGTTATGCTTCTTTTATTTTCTTCCTGTTCCGGACGTAAAAAAAGAGATGGGAGCTGCCATTACCGAACGTGATTCGTTGCCGGTTATGGATACTAAAGGGGTAACAACGCTGATTTCCGATTCGGGTATTACCCGTTATCGGGTCAATACGGCGGAGTGGTTGATTTACGACCGTAAGAAACCACCTTATTGGGCGTTTGAAAAAGGTATATATCTGGAAAAATTCGATTCTTTGTTCCATACTGAAGCCAGTATCAAGGCCGATACAGCTTATTACTATAATAAGAAAGAATTGTGGAAGCTGATAGGAAATGTACACATACAGAACCTGAAAGGAGAAAAATTCGATACGGAGTTGCTGTATTGGGATCAGAATAAAAAGCGTGTCTATTCCGATCAGCGGGTGCGTATAGAACAACCCGACCAGATAATTTATGCCATTGGTTTTGAATCAAATGAGCAATTGACAAAATACCGTTTCTTCAAGACGGAAGGTATCTTTTATGTGGATGAGGACAGTGTCACCCCTTCTGATACGTTGAAAACAGACAGCATCAAATAATATGATGAGCACTATAATTTACTTATTGATAACCATGGCTTTCTCCGCTTTTTTTTCGGGGATGGAGATTGCTTTTGTTTCCGTGGACAAACTCCGTTTTGAGATGGAGCGGAAACCGGGTATTACGTCAAGCATCCTTTCTTGTTTCTTCCGCAATCCGAATAATTTTATTTCCACCATGCTGGTGGGAAATAATATCGCGCTGGTTATTTATGGTATCCTTATGGCACAGATTATCGAGGTGAATCTGCTGGCGGGTATGATTGATAATCATTTTGTAATGGTGCTGGTGCAGACTATCATATCCACTCTTGTTATTCTTGTAACGGGCGAGTTTCTTCCGAAGACGCTGTTCAAGATTAACCCGAATCTGGTATTGAGGGTATTTGCTACACCTTTGTTTGTCTGCTATGTTATTCTGTTTCCCATATCAAAGTTTGCTTCCGGGCTGTCTTATCTCTTTTTGCGCTTATTTGGCATGAGGATAAATAAGGAAGCGTCCGATAAGGCATTCGGCAAAGTCGATTTGGATTATTTCGTGCAGTCGGGTATAGAGAATGCTGCTAATGAGGAAGAGTTGGATGCGGAAGTGAAAATCTTTCAGAATGCGCTTGATTTCTCTAATATAAAAATACGCGATTGTATTGTTCCCCGTACGGAAGTGGTGGCAGTGGATGTGACGGCCTCGCTCGAAGACTTGAAGAACGTGTTTGTGGAGTCGGGTATCTCCAAAATTATTGTGTACGATGGGAATATAGATAACGTAATCGGCTATATTCATTCGTCTGAAATGTTCAGAAATCCGGCGGACTGGAGAAATAATGTCAAGGAAGTACCCATTGTGCCCGAAACGATGGCGGCACATAAATTGATGAAACTTTTTATGCAACAGAAAAAAACAATTGCTGTTGTGGTAGATGAATTTGGAGGTACATCCGGTATCGTTTCATTGGAAGACTTGGTTGAAGAAATATTCGGGGATATTGAGGACGAGCACGACAACACTTCCTACATCTGTAAACAAATTGGCGAACATGAATATGTGCTGTCCGCACGTCTTGAGATAGAGAAGGTAAATGAAACGTTCAATCTTGAGCTGCCCGAATCGGATGAATATCTTACGATAGGCGGACTGATTCTGAACCGTTATCAAAGTTTTCCGAAACTGCATGAAGTGATAGCCGTTGACAAATATCAGTTTAAGATAATTAAGGTGACAGCCACTAAAATAGAATTGGTACGGTTGAAAGTCACGGAATAATTTCGTTTCAGCGTAAATTTTTAAAGAATAAATAGATGCGTATTAGCATTTTTTGTATCTTCGTGCGCTAAAAAGAACATTGAATAGAAAATAATAATAAACAAATAAATCATATTAACTAAAATGGCAACATTACAAAACATTCGGTCTAAAGGGCCCTTATTGGTGATTGTTATTGGTCTGGCGCTGTTTGCCTTCATCGCGGGAGACGCGTGGAAAGTACTTCAGCCGCACCAGTCACAAGATGTAGGAGAAGTGAACGGGGAAACAATTTCCGCTCAGGATTTTCAGGCATTGGTAGAGGAATATACGGAAGTAGTGAAATTCTCCAGCGGCTTGAACGCGTTGAGCGATGAACAAACCAATCAGATTAAGGATGAAGTCTGGAGAGCATACGTAAACAATAAACTGATTGAGAACGAAGCTGAAAAGTTGGGTTTGACTGTTTCTAAAGCGGAACTCCAGGCTATTATTGATGCCGGTGTACATCCGATGTTGCAGCAGACTCCGTTCCGTAACCCGCAGACCGGTGCTTTCGACAAAGATATGTTGAAGAAATTCTTGGTGGATTACTCTAAGATGAACAAGGCTCAGATGCCGGCTCAATATGCGGAGTATTACAATTCCATGTATAACTTTTGGAGTTTTGTGGAGAAGTCACTTATACAGGCTCGTTTGCAGGAGAAATATCAGGCTTTGATTACGAAGTCTCTGTTCTCTAATCCTGTTGAAGCGGAAGATGCTTTCAATGCACGTGTAGACCAGTCTGACTTATTGTTGGCAGCCGTTCCTTATTCCTCTATTGTAGATTCTACAATTGTTATTAAGGAATCCGAACTGAAAGATGCTTATAATAAGAAAAAAGAGCAATTTAGACAATATGTGGAAACCCGCAACATCAAGTATATTGATGTGCAGGTTACTGCAAGTCCGGAAGACAAAGCTGATATTCAGAAAGAAGTAGAGGAATATACTGCGCAGCTGGCTGAGAATCCTTCCGATTATTCAAACTTCATTCGCTCAACCGGTTCTACTCAGCAGTATGTTGACTTATTCTATACAGACAAGGCGCTGCCTGCTGACGTTGTTGCCCGTTTGGATTCTGTAAAGGTAGGTGGTGTATATGGTCCTTACTATAATGTATCGGACAATACAATCAATTCTTTCAAGAAACTGGCCTCTGCTGCTATGCCTGACTCCATTCACTTGTACTCCATATATCTGAGAAATACATAGGTGTATACCAATATTTTTCAGATGAATCGTCCGTAGACATTGGGTCAGTTATTGAGTTACCTATTTTTATAAATCCAGCCAATCCAAGAAGCGAGATTTGGATTATAATCACATCAGACCAACAATCTCATCAACGTCTTGTGCAACTACTAAAATATGATTCTGGTAGTTCTTCGGTGGATCGCAATGGTCAAGCTGCTTTCGTATCACATGCACACCAGCAATCAAAGTTGCTCCAGCACCGCAGCATGGATCGTTAATCGAAATATAACCATACTGCTCTATTTTTTCTAAAGCATTAGTCGCTGCCACTTCAGCCATAAGTTCACACACATGATATGGCGTGAAGAATTGGCCGGCCGAACGATTTCCAAGATCCAACCTCATAAACATTTTTCCGAGAAAATCCTGCTCCTGGTTCTGATCCAGTGCCATAGTTGTGTACGCTGCTAATTCTGGAAATATAGCTTGCTCTTCTTTTGAATACTGACGAATAATTTTAAGATATCGCTTCTCTCTTTGGTCGTAGTTTTCTTGGTCTAAAACATTCGAGATTGAACACGCATGAAGTAAAATATAATCTCTCCACACATCCCATGCTCGATGTCTGTATGTAAGTTTCTGAAAAGATTTTAAGAATTTATTCTCCCAGTCAATTTTCGATTCAGATTTCGTAGTTACTTCCGGTGGTTTCTCATCCTTCTTTTTCGTTTCACCGAAAGTTGGTTGCCACTTAGGTGGCTGTTCTTTTGCTTTGAATGTTTTAGGTACCGTAGTCTTAATCTGTGGTTTTGACTTCGGTTTTTTCTTATTCCAAAACATAATTTCTCTCCTTTCATAAAGTAAGAGTGCCGGCTTTGACACCGACACCCTCAAAATATGATTTATGCGAACGGCGGTTCCTCTTCATCCGCATATTTCTCAGCAAACACGTCCTCTTCAATCGTGACGTACATGGTCTTCAGATATGCCTTGATGCCAGATTTTCCATTCACTTCCCACTTTGACGGGCTGATGACCAGATCAACATTTCTGATTTCAGCATAGTCAAGAGAAGATACAGACTCCTCATCCAGCTTTGTTTTAGCTCTTCTGGTAACCATGTATACATTCGGCGGAATGTTATCGAATCGAACTGCTACCTGAATATAGTGAAGAGGCGCTTCATCCTCGTCTCTCGGCGGAAGGATTCTCACATTCCATCCATCTTCGCCGAGTTTCTGTGCCTGGTCGGCATCCGGAATTACAACGCAAAAGTTACGGTTACCTGCTCTGTTGTACTTTGTCTCTTCTCCTCTGAAATTTCTGACATAATACGAGCATTCTCAATAATCAGCTCATTTACATTTGCTCTTGCCATGATTAAATTCTCCTTTATTTTTTTAATTTTCCGGCGGATTCATTGCGTGTTTCATCACAATATCTGCAATATCATAATCAAGATTGCAATCCATATGGAAGTTATCATTGTTGAAATGCGGGCAGTCGAAGCATGTCCGATACTTATCCTCTCCGCAAGGCATCGCCCATGGAACAACACAATCGACATCAGCGTCATTTGCACCAAGTTCCGGAACATACGGATCATCAGATACAAACCACTCGAAGTCTCCGTACTGAGAAATGGTCTTTACAGCCTCGTCAACCAGCTTGTCATAATAGAATCGGTCAATGCCGTCTTCCTTGCCAAGTTCTTTTACCATCTCCGATTCCATCCAACGATAGCCTTTAGAACCGGTCACAGCATAGTAACGACCGTCTTTTTCTCTCATCAGAAGTCCAGCTCCATATCCATCTTTCATCGGACAGAACTGACCAACCTTTCCGATAAAGTGATAGTCGTGTCCTTTTTCGATCAATGGTGTAAGCTTCTGACATGTTGTTTCAAAAGTTGTGTCGGATAAGAGTCCTTTCTTATAGTCGCTCTCTGCCTTACTGAATTCTTTTTCTTCCTTACTGACATCTGGTAACTCCTCATTCAGATCCAAATATAAAGAGCTGCTCACAGATTTGGTCTCGCACATATCTTCAAATGCGATATCTTCTCTGCTGAACAGCTTCTTAAATACATATGGAATCTGGAACTGAGTACCCGTTGCCGTCCATTTTCCACCTTTCTTTTTGTTGTCGCCAGGGACATAACCATACATCTTCTGGCATTCTTCTGCTGATTTGTACTTTGCGATATATACAGCATCATTAACCAAGCACATCCGATCATACGTAGCCTCGTGCTCAAACGTGTATCCGTATCTCTCACCAAAGTCCATAACGAACTGAATAATCTCTGGCGTTGCATCTGGGATCTTAATAGAGTCTGTCTTAATATGAGCAACCTGGAATCCGCGCTTTAGAACCTCATTCTTAAGGTCGATCATGAATAATGCTCCACGTTTCGCCACAATGTTATCGATGTTTCTTGGATCACGGAATGGATTATCAAAGGATGCCGATGTGAGACCGTATACGGAATTGATAGCTGTCTTCAGTGCATTGGCAAGATCTTTTGATGTCATCTCGCCGTCAATAACTCTCTGAATATACGGAGTAAGCTTGCCGTCCAGCATGGTATTAACAATATCCCAAGCCTCATGTTTAATGCTTACACGACCCTCAACAATATCACGGAACGCCTTCGTAAATCTCGGTCCAAACAGAACCTCAGCAATAGCACTGTGCGGATGCATTGAAGAAATATCCAGGAGTGCTGCATTTCCATACATTCCGGGTACGCCCTGTGCAAATCCGCCCTCGCCTACTTCTTCTCCACGATATGTAGATTTTCCATGGTCAAATACATACCCAGGGAAATATGGAAGAATGCTGTGAGCTTCAAATGGAACTTCGTCCTTATCGTTGTACTTCCAACCATAGTGAGGCTCCTCCATCATCTTCGGGCAGGCTTCCTTAAGGAAATCCATACTCTCCTTATCCAGCGACTCTACCGGTTCTGCCAGATTTCTGTAATGGAACTCTGATTGTGGTTTCCGGTTGTTTCCAAATATAATTCTGGTTGTAAGAGAATTCGTAGTATCATTAACGGTCATCTCTGCTAAATCTGCCAGAATCTGTCGCGCCGTCCAGTCAGCCTCAAGATAATTAAAGGCCGCCTCAGTAGCAATAACATCGTTATCACAATACTCAGCGACCTTAATCCAAAGCTCTTCCGGAACTGGTTGATCCCATGGAAGACCAAGCTCCTGGTGATGTGTTCCTGCCTTGATAATTCTTATTTTTCGTCTGAGAATCCTTTTTTCTTGAGATCGTCATCGGTGAGGTTTCCCATCTCAATTTCCAATTTCTTAAGACTCTTCTTATTACCAGCCGAAGCGAAATCATACACATCCGTATAGGATACGTTGTACGCTTCTCCAAAGAAACAGTTCCGTCCTCCGTTGATGATTTTCTGCGAAAGGTTATAGAGCTGTTCGTTTGTATAACCCATCAACCTTGCGTACAGAATATGGTTATCATATCTCCGACAGTTGAAGCCAACCAGTCTGAACCGCATCAGCTCCTCGATCTCACTCGGAGACGGGTTAATCATTCTTACAACAGGCTTTCCCTCGCCCTTGATCTTCCAGTTCACAAGGAATAAGTTTGGGAAAACCTCAATATCATAGAATACCAGCTTTGCATCATCGTTTTTCACCGCTGTGGACGGATCTGCGGATTTAAACTGCATTTTGTTGACCAACTTAATACAGTAATCTGCCTGATGAGTGCTGTTTGCTGCAAATGCTAATACTGCATTGCGCATATCTGTGACATCGTACTTCAAATCACTTCCATACGCATCTTCCAGTATCTTGTAGATAAAATCGATACTGGGCTTAGTTCCCGGATGTATCTCTTTATTAAGATTCCGTTTGATCAGTGTTCTAAGCCCTTTCTCGCTCTTAATCGCTTCAAAATTTACCATTTTTTGTTCTCCTTTCAGCGGTAAACCGGAGCTAATTGTTGCGATAGGCAAATTATTACACTTTGACAGCATACGCCGTAAAGAGCTTTTGCCCGTGAACACCTTAACTTCAACATGGTCGTCATATACTCTGCTAAGCTGCGTCGGATCGCCGGTATAAATATAATGAAGATGTATACCTTGTCCCGATTTACTAAGCTCGGCATAGGTCGGCGGCCACTTACTTGCTTCTGCTAAATTCTTTTCAAATGACTTATTTCCAGACGAATCTGAAATATCAAAGTCAATCACGATATGATTCTCCGGAACTTTCACATAATGAAGTTTTTTCGTATCAATTCCAGATAATTTCGTGCGAACAGAATCCCATTTTTTCTGAGGTGTTTCGTTTTCCGAAGCATACTGCGCGGGGCATTCCGAGCACACATCATCAAATATAGATTCAGTGCTATCGAATTGGATCAGTGCCGGTTTGACTACTTCCGCCTTTTCCTCTACAGTTTCTTCTTCAAATTTTTCTGTCCTGAACCCGATGTAATAGCTTCTAACCCGAGTTCCATCATCCAGATTAAAGCGTTCCTGAAAATCATGAAAATAGTTTTTAAGTTCCTCTTTGAACACCCTCTGTGAGAACGGGAACCCGACCTTGGCATCGTCACAGTAGGTTTTGTACATCTCCCATGCGGCTTTCAAGGTTGTCCCATTTTCTTTCTTAAATACATGATACGAATCGATAATGAAGTTATAGAAATCATTAGATGCACCAAGCATCGTAATCGGAATATAATCGTCATAACGACCAGGATTGTTCAAATATACCTCATGGCAGTGGTAGGCGATAGCTCCCAACTCAAATTCCACTTGCTTCACGATCGTTTTGTATTCTTTTGGATTCAGCTTATTTCCAGACGGCGATACATCAATCAATCGTCGAATCAGACCGGACTTCGCATCTGTAATCTTGACCGGCTTATTCGTTCCCATAAACAGGAAACATTTAAACCGGTTTGCGTATGTAGACTTGAATTTTTCCGTTCACAGTCATCAACTCATGAGATACTAAACTGTTTAATCTGGTGTTATCCTCAATTCTCGATAAATCACCATCGTGCTGAATGGCAACCAGAGGGTTCGTTTTAAATGCTTCCAATGCAAATGAATTGCTGGAAGATCCAAGTGCTTTTTGCGTCAAATATCAGAATAGTATCCGTCGAAAAGCTGCTGAATAATGTTAAGAACTGTGGATTTACCGGTTCCAGCAGCTCCGTATAAAACCATAAATTTTTGCAGTTTTTTGGATTCTCCAGATACGATTGACCCTATAGCCCACTCGATTTTTGTCCGCTCTTCTTCCGAATATAAAGTGGACATCAATTTCTCATAGGCAGACAAATCGCCAGCTTCAAGCGGATAATTCAACCTTTTTGCTGGCGTAGTCTTTTTTATTAGTTTCTGTATTGGGAAAAATATAAGTTTGTCGTCCAACGTATGAAAGCTGTCCCTCATCTGTTTCTGACAATACTTATGCCATGAGTCGATCATACCCGACTCGGCATCCCACATATGCAGGACTTTAATATCGGAGTTAAAACGCTGGCGGTTCTCCTCAGCATATCTATCCAGTTCGCGGTCAATGAGCTGCAAGGCATCTTGCTCGTCCGTAGACCATAAACCACGTTCCTCAATCCAGATAGCATAGAAATCACCACCTCGAATCATTAGATCGGTGCTTTTTTTAATAATGAACTTTGGATAGATTTCTATTACTCCACGTTTCGTTGAACGTGTTGAAATCACCATAAAGTCGATCATCGCATTTTTTACTCTCCTTCCGGACGCTTAAGTTCCTCGATTTCCTTTTCCAACTTTCTGATACGCAATGCCTGGTCCTTCTGCTCGATTTTCATAACAACCAGGTTTGCGGTTGTCATAACAGCAAAGATTGTAAGCTGCTTATTAAAGCTCCGCTGTTTACTGACTGCTCTTGTGACAACGTCTAATCTTTTCTCAGATGACCGTAAGCTGCTAAAAATATAAGTAAGCATTTCGCCCATTACTTCTTACCTCCTCTTAATCCATTCATGAAGCTTTCAACAGTCTCAAACCGCCAATTTCCTTCATTGTTGAATGTAAATATAAATTCCTGATGGTTCTTCTGACGGATACGAATACTGTTCTTTCCATTCTGGAACCAGGTTTCTACCTTATCCCCAGCGTACTGAGGAAAATATAACTCGAACCACTTGTATACCTCACTATGGACTCATAACGCCCTCCTATCTGATATTGTCGAGATACCAATTGGCCTGATACC